>Ga0164318_10002939_pt1 | contig 15984 bp, 19 predicted proteins | sample GuaBasSedimGuay9_FD_113734 | JGI IMG/M metagenome (GOLD analysis project Ga0164318, IMG submission 113734) | Subseafloor sediment microbial communities from Guaymas Basin, Gulf of California, Mexico - Guay9, Core 4571-4, 0-3 cm | ecosystem: Environmental > Aquatic > Marine > Hydrothermal vents...
CAAAATGCCCCTGATTGATGGGCTGAAGGTTGCACAACTGATCAGAGAAGAACACCTTGCCGGAAGCATTTTGTTGCTGACCGCTTACAGCGGTAAAGAGTTTGTCGATCAAGCTAAGGAAATTGGAGTTGAAGGTTACTTGGTGAAGCCGATTTCAGAAGATTCTCTTTTGCCGATGGTTGAAGTTGCGATTGCCAAAGGGCGGGAGATGGATCAAATGCGGGCCGATATCAGCCGCGCTAAGGATGAATTGGAGGGGCGTAAATTGATCGAACGGGCCAAGGGGATTTTAATGGCTCAGGAGAAACTGAGTGAGGATGCCGCCTACAAGAAAATCCGCAAAATCAGCATGGATAAGGGGCGACCAATGAAAGATATTGCCAAAGTGATTTTACTTAACAGTGGATGAGGTGCCGATGCTGGTGACCCTTTGTCAGCAACACTCCGATCTGGGTGAAGCTGATATCCAACAGATTCAAAGATTTGCCAGTTGTTTGCACAGCATTGCAGAACTGACAGGTTCGGATGTTTTTATTGACTGTCGGACCAAAGATCCTGATCAGGCAATCGTCATTGCTCAGGATCGTTCATCCAGTGAAAAGTCCCTCTACTTTGGGTCGGTGGTGGGGAAATTTGCCCATCGGAGTAAAGAGCCCGCGGTGATCAGAACTCTGGAAATTGGCATGCCGACGATGGATATGCACGGGGTGACTCAGGAAGATAGAAATGTGCGGCAGAGTGTGTCACCGATCAAAAATTTGGCTGGTGAGGTCATTGCGGCACTGATTGCCGAAAAGGATGTGACAAGAAGTGTTAAAGCGGAGGAGAAACTCTCTATTTTAACCCAGACAACGGAGCAATTGATAACTCGGGGGACGCGTCCCCAATCGGGCGATAATAGCCTCCCCTATTATGTCACTGATGGGATTTTAATGTTTAATCGCTCCGGGATCTGTGCTTATGCCAATCCGGTTGCTGAAAGAATCTATAAAAATCTGGGGTATCTTGAACCGTTGGAAGGTCTCAGTTTTTCCAACATGACTTTTCATGGGATGGAGTTTGCGGATATTTTAGATGAAAAGCAGATCATTTTTAATGATCTGGAAGTTGGTCGTTATATTTTTCATATCAAATATACCTATGTAAAAAATAAAAATGAAGATTTTACCGGGGTGGTCATGTTGATCAATGATGTGACTGATGTGAAGAAAAAAGAGCGAGAGTTAGTCCTTAAGACCGTGGCGATCAGTGAGATTCACCATCGGGTGAAAAATAATCTCCAGACGATTGCCAGCCTTTTAAAACTTCAGGCACGCAGGATTGATGATCAATCGGCTAAAAGTGCCTTTAACGAAAGCATCAATCAAGTTCTCAGTATTGCTGCAACCCACGAAATTCTGGCCGAAGAGGGTCGTGATGATGTCGATATTATGGTCATGTTGCAAAAAATAAAAAGCAATACATTGGGCAGTGGGTTGCTTGACCATAAAAGTATTACGATCAATTTGAAGGGTGATACTTTTTTATGTGAATCCGATATGGCAACCTCGATTGCGCTGGTGGTCAATGAGGTGACACAGAATTGTTTGAAATATGCATTTATCGATAGAGATTCCGGTGTCATAGAGATTGAGATTTGCAATGGTACCGCTTACTCAAATATCTCTATTGTTGACGATGGTATCGGTTACGATGTGAAAGAGAAATCGGCTGAGAAACTTGGGCTGATGATTGTGCGACGGATCATTACGGAAAAGTTACGGGGCAATCTCACTATGGAATCGGGACCGGGAGGGACCAAAGTGTTATTTGATTTCCCCCTGACATCACCAGTGGGTGAGTCTATGTAATGGACTTATCAGCTTCTGATCAGATCATCGGATAACATTTTACCGTCGACTTGTCGGCACTATTCTGGGTGGTTTTTATTCAATAGGATTAAAGTGGTGGCAGAACAGATTTTAAGCGTTGGCATTGATATCGGGACAACCACAACCCAGCTGGTATTCAGTCGATTGACTCTGGAGAATACTGCCTCGCTGGTTTCAGCACCACATATTGAAATTGTGGCAAAGGAAGTTATTTATCGAAGTGGTATCCATTTTACCCCGTTGCAAACGGAACAGGAGATCGACGCCGGGAAAACTCGGGCACTGATTGAGCAGGAGTACCAAACGGCTGGAATAACTCCAGAGCAGGTTCAGACCGGTGCTGTTATCATCACCGGAGAGGCGGCTCGAAAGCAGAATGCTGAGACCGTATTGCAGGTGTTGAGCGGGTTTGCCGGGGAGTTTGTGGTTGCGACTGCCGGTCCGACCCTGGAGGGGATTATTGCTGGCAAGGGAGCCGGGGCGGCACAGGAATCAAAGCAGCGTGGAGCGACAATTGCCAACCTCGATATCGGGGGTGGAACCACCAATATTGCGGTGTTCAGAAATGGTGATGTTCTTGATACCGCCTGTCTTGACATTGGTGGCCGGCTGATTCAGCTGCGGGATAACAGCGGCACAGTCAGTTATATCTCAGCCAAGATGGGCAAGCTGATCAGTTCCATGAACCTGCCAATTGCCGTAGGGCAGCGGTCGACGGCAGCAACTTTTGCCGCACTATCCCAACGGATGGCACAGGTTCTGGAAGAGGTTCTGGGATTGACACCACCCTCTGCCGAGTTACAGATGTTGCTGACAGATCACGATTTGAGACGTGATTATAAGATTGATTTTGTCTCTTTTTCTGGCGGGGTTGCCGATTGTATCAACCCCTTATCGGCTGGCGATGATTACCAGTACGGTGACATCGGGAAGATTCTCGGCCAGGCAATTGCTGATTCAAAAATCCTTCGGCAGTTGGAGATTCTTCCGGCAACCGAGACGATTCGGGCAACGGTTGTTGGGGCAGGGTCACATACGACCAGTGTCAGTGGCAGTACCATTTCGGTTTCGCCATTAGCACTGCCACTGCAAAATGTTCCGGTACTGAAGTTATCACCGGAGGATGAAACGCTCCCTATCCCCCTCTGGGGTGAGGCGATCAGAAAAAAAGTGCAGTGGTTCAATCTGGAAGGGGAAAAGCAAAATCTGGCTCTTGCTTTCAAGGGTCCCAACACTCTCAGCTTTGATGACCTCACGACTCTGGCTCAGGGAATTATCAGTGGTATGGCAGAAATTCTCTGTAAAACCTGCCCCCTGATTGTGGTGATTGAGAAAGATCTCGCCAAAGTGATGGGGCAGACCTTGCGGAGCTTGCTGGAGTTTAAAAAAGACGTTATCTGTATCGATACCGTCAGTGTCGAAAATGGGGATTATATCGACATTGGCCGGGAACTTGCTGATGGCAATGTGGTCCCGGTGATTGTCAAAACACTGGCTTTTAACTATTGACTCTCCTCCGTGGAGAATTGCTGACTCAGCCAACACCTCCTGCGTTGATTGAGTCAGGCAGACAACCAGATAATAGAAAACTGGATCAGTGAAGGATCGCTATGAGATTACAAACACGGATCTCCGGAGCAACATACAGCTTCAAAGACCTCAATGAGGTGCTGGCAAAAGCCAATGAGGAGAAGTCGGGGGATAAATTGGCCGGTCTGGCTGCGACCTCGGTTACTGAAATGGTGGCTGCTAAAGAGGTTCTGGCGGGGATCACTCTGGCTGATCTGCGCAATAATCCTGCCGTCCCCTATGAGAAAGACGAAGTGACCCGCTTAGATCAGGATAGTGTCAACGAAACGATCTATGCTGAACTGAAAAATCTGACCGTTGCTGAATTTCGGGAATGGCTCCTGAGTTATGAAGTGCGTGGTGAGGATATTATCCGAGCATCCCGGGGATTGACCGCTGAAATGGTGGCCGCGGTTGCCAAGCTGATGTCCAATCTGGATCTGATTTATGCTGCCGGTAAAATCACTATTATCGCCCACTGTAATACCACGATCGGGGAGCCCGGAGTTCTCGCTTTCCGGCTTCAGCCTAATCACACCACCGATAACCTTGACGGGATCAGAATCTCCACTCTGGAGGGGTTAAGTTACGGTTCCGGTGATGCACTGATCGGACTGAATCCGGTTAACGACACGGTTGAGTCCCTGGTTAATATTCTCAATCTGTTTCAGGAGATCAAGGAAACCTATCAGATCCCAACCCAGAATTGTGTTCTCGGTCATGTCACAACGCAGATGGAGGCAGTTAAAAAAGGGGCTCCGGCCGATATGATTTTCCAGAGTATTGCCGGTAGTGAGAAGGGCAACACCGCCTTTGGTTTAAATGCTTCCATTCTGGCAGAAGCTCAGGATCTGATGTTGAAAGAGGGGACCGCCACCGGCCCGAATGTGATGTATTTTGAGACCGGACAGGGGGCAGAACTCTCCTCAGATGCCCACCATGGGGTTGATCAGGTGACCATGGAAGCGCGTTGTTACGGTTTTGCTAAACATTTCAACCCGTTTCTCGTCAACACGGTGGTCGGCTTTATCGGTCCTGAGTATCTGTATGACAGTCAACAGGTGATTCGGGCCGGACTGGAAGATCTGTTTATGGGGAAATTGACCGGGATCTCCATGGGGGTTGATGCCTGCTACACCAATCATATGAAAGCTGATCAAAATGATATCGAAAACCTGTCGGTTCTCCTGGGGACAGCAGGGTGTAATTATCTGATTACAGTCCCACAGGGGGACGATATTATGTTGAATTATCAGTCTCTCGGTTACCATGAAGCGGCAACCCTGAGGGAGCTGCTCAATAAGAGACCGATTCCGGAATTTGCCGCCTGGCTGGAAAAAATGGGTATCTATGAGGATGGACGGTTGAGCCGGATAGCTGGGGATGCATCTCTCTTTTTCAGAAAATAGAGACGGATAGAAACCATGGTGGATATGGAAAGTAAAATAAAGCAACTCATCGCGGCTGTTCTCAACGAAATGGGGGTAGAAAATTTAGAGCTTGCCGGTGAGAGCCAAGCCGTAGCCGTGACAGAACCTTTAACCGATTTGACCACCGAAGATCTGCGTGAACAACTTCTGGTTCCAGAACCAGAAAACCGCGAGGCCTATCTTAAGTTTAAGCAGGCCACGGTGTCACGAATTGGAATCTGGCGAACCGGTCCCCGCTATTTGACCCGGCCACAGTTACGCTTCCGGGCAGACCATGCTGTTGCTCAAGATGCGGTATTCAAGGATGTATCAACGGAGTTTCTCAAAGAGTGGGGTTTGCCGGAAATTAAGACCAGGTGTGCGGATAAAGATGAGTTCCTGACTCGTCCCGATCTGGGTCGTGAGCTGGATGCTGAAAATGCGACATTGCTGAAAAAAAGTTGCCAGGAAAAAGCCCGGGTGCAGATTTATGTTGCCGATGGCTTAAGTTCCTCGGCGGTCGAAAGAAATGCGAAAGATACTTATCAAGCCTTGGTACAGGGACTTAAGGGGCATGGAGTTGAAGTTGGTACGCCGTTTTTCCTCCGCTATGGTCGGGTTCCGGCAATGGATGCGGTTGCTGATATTCTCCATCCCGAAGTGACCGTGGTGTTGATCGGTGAACGACCCGGTTTGGCAACTGCCGAAAGTATGAGTTGCTACATGGCCCATAACGCCACCACGGGAATGCCTGAAGCCAACCGGACGGTTCTTTCCAATATCCATCAGGGGGGGATTCCTGCCGTAGAGGCCGGGGCCCATATTGCTGATGTGGTGAAAAAAATGTTGGATCAGAAGGCGAGTGGCCTCAATCTGAAAAAATAGCGCTGTTCCATCCGGAGTTTCCGGATGGAACAGCGTAAGTTTCTGATCTGGAAACTAGCAATTTTTCGCAAGGTCAAGGACATCAAGCATTTGAGCGGAGGCGTAGTACTTTACGCCGCACAAACAAATGTACAGCTTGACGCAGAGATTGTGGAAAAAGGCAGTTTCCGGACAGAAACTAACTGGAGAGGAAAGTAACAATGAAGGGTGATCCCCTGCGTGCGACAGTATTGAGCAGCAAAATGATTTCCAAGGTGACACCGCAATTGGCTGAGAAGCTTAACCTTGGCAAAAATCAGTGGAGCCTTGGTCTGTTGACCGTTGATTGTGATGATGTCGGCTATACAGCTCTGGATGAAGCGACCAAAAAAGCCCAGGTTGAAGTTGCTTATGCAAAATCATTTTATGCGGGTGCTGCTAATGCTAACACCAAGCTGGCAGGAGAATTTATCGGTATTCTTGCCGGGCCCACTCCGGCGGAAGTGCAGAGCGGATTAACCGCAGCGATCAGCTTTATCGAAACCGATGCCGCTTTTATCAGTGCCAATGATGATGACTCAATTGCTTACTATGCCCACTGTATCTCCCGCTCTGGAAGCTATCTTTCCCAGGTTGCCGGGGTACCGGAGGGGACGTCGCTGGCGTATCTGATTGCACCACCGATCGAGGCTATTTTTGCCCTGGATGCAGCATTGAAGGCCGCCGATGTCGATTTGACCGAATTTTTTGCCCCCCCGTCAGAGACTAACTTTGGCGGCGGATTGTTAAGTGGCAGCCAGTCGTCGTGTATGGCTGCCTGTGATGCATTTGCCGAAGCAGTTCAAGCTGTTGCAGACAACCCAAAGGTCTACTGATATGGACAATATGGCGTTAGGAAGTTTTGAAACAATTGGTTTTGTTGCCGCCTTAAATGGTGCCGATGCCGCGCTGAAATCTGCCGATGTTAAGCTCCTCGGTTGCCAGTATGTCGGGTCGGGCCTGGTTTCAGTTCTGCTGGCAGGGGATGTCAGTTCGGTCAAAGTTGCTGTTGAGTCGGGATGCAGTGCTGCTGAGCAGGTTGGTACGGTGCAATCACATACCGTCATTGCCCGAACGGCAGAGGGTCTGGATGCGATTGTTGCCGATGCCAAGTTAAAGGGTCAAAAAGCTGGAGCTAAAAAAGGTTCGCAGACGATACAGAAGAAAAAAATAGCCAAGCCAACCGCCAAAGCGACCGTCGCAAAGCTGGGTGAAATCAGCTTAACGGAATTATCTGCGATGCGGGTGACAGATTTGCGGGATTTAGCCCGAAAGGTACCGGGAATATCTCTTGACCGGCGGATCATCAGATCGGCGCGTAAAGATGAATTGATTGATGCGATTACCAGCTGTTACCAGCAGGATAAGGAGTAACAAATATGGCAGACAAGGATTTAGCCTCGATCCAGGAAGCCAGAGATCTGGTTCGAAAAGCCCGCTCTGCACAGCTTGAATTTGCCAAACTGAGTCAGGAGATGGTCGATCAGGTTGTTCAGGCGATTGCCAAGGTGATGACCGCAATGGCGGAAGATCTGGCAAAACTGGCAGTAGAGGAGACTGGCTACGGCAACTGGGAAGATAAAAAACAGAAGAATCTTCTCGCCTCTGAGAAACTTTATCAGCGGATTCGCCCCCTGAAGACGGTCGGGGTGATTGCTGAAGATCGGCAGCAGAAGATCGATAAAATTGCTATCCCGGCCGGGGTGGTGGCGGCACTGATCCCCTCGACTAACCCAACCTCAACGACTATTTATAAGGCGTTGATTGCCCTCAAAGCGGGAAACGGGATTGTCTTCAGCCCCCATCCCACGGCGGTTAATTGTATCGGTAAAACGGTGACGATTATTCACCAGATTCTTACCGAACTGAAAATTCCGGTCGAACTGGTCAGCATGATCTCCCTTCCAACCCTGGAAGGGACAGCCGAATTGATGAAGCAGTCCGACCTGATCCTGGCAACGGGTGGTCCCGCCATGGTGAAGGCCGCCTACAGTTCCGGGACTCCGGCTCTGGGGGTTGGGCCGGGAAATGTTCCGGTTTTTCTGGAAAAAAGTGCCGATATCAAATCTGCTGTCCAACGGATTATGGCGGGGAAAACCTTTGATTTCGGAACCGTTTGCTCGTCTGAACAGGCGCTGGTCGTTGAAGAAGAAGTAGCGGACGAGGTCAAAAAAGCTTTGCTTGCTGAGGGGTGTTATTTTCTGGAAGGAGCCGCGGCGGAAAAAATAAAGGGATTGATGCAGGGACCACGGGGCAGTATGAACCCCGCTATTGTCGGAAGATCTGCGAGTGCTTTGGCCGAACTGGCCGGTATCGAAATTCCAGCGGGAACCCGGTTGCTGGTTTATGAAGAGCAGGGGGTTGGCCCCGGTTACCCGTTCTCCTACGAAAAACTGACATCTCTCCTGGGATTTTATACGGTCCCCGATTGGCATGCTGCGGATGCCTTGTGCCGTCAGCTATTGCAGAATGGTGGGTTGGGACATTCAATGTCGATCCACTCGAATAACAAAGAGATTATTCGCCATTTTGGTTTGACTCAACCGGTATCGAGGCTCCTGGTTAATTCCCCCTCCAGCCTTGGTGCGGTGGGGGTCACAACCAATCTTGACCCCTCCCTCACCCTGGGCTGTGGCCCGGTGGGGGGGAGTTCAACTACCGATAATGTCGGGGTGAAACATCTCTTTAATATCCGCTATATCGCTTACGGACTGGATGATGTTGCTCCACAGAAAGTGGTAGATAACAGAGTTGATATCGAAGCAATCAGTCAGCTGGTTGTTGAACAATTGAAAAAAATGAATTATGTCCCGTCTGAGACTTGAAAATAGTCTGCGGACAACGTTTTTACACAAGCTCAATAACCGAAGGAGAAAACAATGGCAACATTAAGTGCAATAGGAATGGTCGAAACAAGGGGTTTTGTCGCTGCGGTAGAAGCTGCCGATGCAATGGTCAAGGCGGCCAATGTGACCCTGGTCGGGAAAACTCAGGTTGGTACCGGGTTGGTCGCAATTCTGGTCCGTGGTGATGTTGGTGCAGTGAAAGCGGCAACCGATGCCGGTGCTGCTGCCGCCGCAAAAGTTGGTGAAGTGGTGAGCGTTCACGTTATTCCGAGGCCTCATGATGAGGTGGAACTGTTGTTACCAAAATTGAAGGGATAGTACTCTTCAGGTTTTTATCGTCTTGATTGCTCCCTGATGGAGAGGAATCGAAAAAACAAAGGAGAAAGAGACAATGGCCGTATTAAGTGCGCTTGGAATGGTGGAAACACGAGGATTTGTTTCGGCACTGGAAGCAGCAGATGCAATGGTAAAAGCTGCAAATGTCACTCTGGTTGGAAAAACTCAGGTGGGCAGTGGGTTGGTTGCGATTCTGGTTCGTGGTGATGTTGGTGCAGTGAAAGCTGCAACCGATGCCGGTGCTGCCGCTGCTGCCAAGGTTGGCGAAGTGGTGAGTGTTCATGTTATTCCACGACCCCATGATGAAATTGAATTGATCCTCCCCGGTAAAGATAAGAAGTGACCGAGAAGATCATCACGGAATCTTTTTTAAGAAAAAGTTTTTTGCAGGAGATTCCAGAAAAATTTTATCTGCAGGAGAGTCAGATTCTGACCCCGGCGGCAGCTCAATTCCTCAGTGAGAGGAGGGTTCAACTGCTCCGCGTCGGTGCTGATGTGGGGGCTTCTGTGGCTGGTACCAAGGTTAAGTATGTTGCTGCTGAAGGTGGCGCAACCTATACCGTGAAGCCCGAACATCTGACCCAGTTAACTGGAAACCAGTTGGTCTCCAAGGATCATCCACGGATTATTTTTCGTGGTTTGCTGGATCAATTCCAGGCAGAGGTTTTCCTGTTACAGCAACAGCTCGAAGGGGCTGGTGATTTTGCTTTAAGTCAGAACTTAGGGGAGTTGCTGGAGCGTGCCCGGGCGATTTTGCGGGCTGAGGTTATTGGAGAAGCATTGGAACCGTGTGATCTGCTCGGATTCAGCGCCGCAGAGATCAGAGATCGTTCCCATCAGACGCAGAAATATTTTGGTCTGGAACATCTGGAGATCTCAGCAGAGATGGATCCAACCCTCCTCGCCTTGAACCGTCTGCGAACTTTGGTAAGGCAGGTGGAGCTGGCGGCAGTAACCGCTTTTACTCTCGATGGTCACGTTGAGCGGAATGATATTATCCAAGCGTTAAACCGTTTGAGTAGTGTTCTCTACGTGATGATGTTAACCGTTGCGCAGAAATCTGCCCCCGCTGGAGAGACGGTGGACAATCGGACGGTTGATGAAATTGTTGCCCGGGTTATGGCCAAATTCTCTGCTGCGGATAAGACGATTCCGGTGGAACTCTCCGCCCATCATGTTCATCTGAGTGCAGAGGATGTTGAGCGACTGTTTGGTCAAGAGTTGACCCCGCTTCGGGAACTATCGCAGCCGGGACAGTTTCTCTGCCAGGAACGGGTTCAGTTGATTGGTCCCGCTGGAACGCTCGATAATATTGCCGTTCTCGGTCCGGCACGGGGGAAAACTCAAGTTGAAATTTCCATGACTGATGCACGGGTTCTGGGGGTGAATCCGCCGATCCGGCAATCTGGCGATACGGCAGGTTCTGCCACTTTGCAGATAGCCACAGCCCGGGATACTCTGACCCTTGAAGAGGGGTTGATCGTTGCGGCACGCCATCTCCATGCCCATCCGGATGATGCCGAAAGGCTGGGGTTCAAAGATAAGGATCTGGTCAGTGTTCGGGTGGGGGATCTTCGGTCCATTGTTTTCGAGTCGGTTCTGGTGCGGGTTAACAAGGACTATCGGCTGGCGATGCACATTGATTTTGATGAGGGGAATGCCTGTGGCTGGATCCCTGAAATGACTGGGATACTCGTGTGACAAGGAAAGATGTTGCCGATGGCAATTGATGATTTAGTTCAGACCATTGTTCGGGAAGTCCTCCGCCAGCTGCAGCAGCCGGTTATTGCCCCTCAGATCCTTATTCTGGCAGAGCAGGGCGAGGCCAGGGTTGCCCCGGTGTTGGCGTATCTGGGCTCGAACCAGCAAGTTGTTTACTGGAATTCGGTAGAGACAAATGGGCTTCCGGAACGGGTGATTGTCCCATTTTTATCCTCTAGTCAAATGGCTGATCTGGCCCTCGGTCGAGCGAGTGATCCGGTTCAGCAAAAGATTCTCAATTTTTTGCTTGCTGGGCGGTGTATAGAAGTTTTTGAGTTTGAGTACCTTCGATTCAACAAAACGGCCCCGGCGGCACTCTATCAGTTGTATGAATCGTACGAGGAAATTCTGTGTGGTTTTGGATTGCAACGAGTGAGAAGATCTGATGAGGAGAGTAACAGATTCAACCTGAAGCTGGTGACCGAACGGGATGTGATCGAAGCCCACCAGCGGGGTGTTTCAATTTTACGACTTCACTCAGATGCACAACTGACCCCACTTGCAATTGATTGTGCTAAAGAACGTGGGGTTCAACTTCAGAAAGATGAAAGGCGTGATAAATGATTATCGGCAATGTAGTTGGTAATGTCTGGGCAACCAGAAAAAGTGATTCTCTGACCGGACTGAAATTGATGATTGTCAGGCGGATCGATGTTTGTCTGAATGAAGAGAAAGAGAGTTTTGTTGCTGCCGACCTGGTCGGTGCAGGAATCGGTGAACGGGTTCTGGTTGCAACGGGAAGCTCTGCCCGGCAGTCGGCAGAACTGGAACATGCTCTGGTCGATGCTTCGATTATTGGCATTATTGATGAAGTTGATGTTCCCGGTTATCCGCAGTAGCGTCCCTGCCGCAGTCAATTTATGAGGTGAGATATGGCAAAGCAGTTAGTCAGGCGTGACAATATCGAAGAGTTTATCAGTCACGACGAAAACAGGCTCTATGTGGGGCAGTCGCTCATTTTGACCCCCGGGGCAAAGGATTACTTACAGGAAAAAAACATCACCGTTGTTTATGGCGAACCGGCAGAGCCAAAGATAAATCCGGAAGCCAAAGTTACAACACCTGTAGTGACAGATCTGGAGGGGCGAATTCAGCAACTTCTGCAGAGTGATTTTTCGATCACTGATCGTCAACTCATCACTGAAGTGACAAAAAAAGTGCTGGAGAAACTGGAGAATCCGGGGCAATGAAAACTTCTGTCGTCGATGATGAGCGACTGAAGGAGATCATTCAGCAGGTTGTCGCTGAACAGTCACTCGGTTCAACTGCCCCTTTTGGCAAAGATATTGATGCCGATAGTGGGGTTATTTCGGTTCGTACTGCAGAGGTCCAGCCAAAACCATTTGTGACCGGAAAGGCTGGAGATAAGGTTTATCTGAGCGACGTTTTCTCCCTTGAGGAGAGTCCCCGACTCGGTTGCGGGGTGACGGAGATGAAGGCTTCCTGCTTTGATTGGGTTCTCAATTACGATGAGATTGATTATGTCATTGAGGGGCGGCTCGAAATTATTGTTAACGGTAAAAAGATCGTTGGCGAGAAAGGGGATACACTCCTCATTCCCAAGAATACGGCAATTCAGTTCAGTGTTCCGGATTTTGCCAGATTTCTTTATGTGACATACCCCGCAGATTGGGAGGCACAAAAGTGAAAATAATTTTTAACTATTCAAGAAGATCTAAGACTTTTTTGACAGGATAAAGGTCAGATAAAATCTGATGAAAATCAAAGGTCGGAAAACGGTTTTTAAGGTTAAGATTTAACATCAGATTTTATCCTGTTGATCCTGTCAGAGTTTTTTGAGGTTGTTACAAAAGAGCACCATCGGGTCGTTAGTTTTAAGTTACTCAGAAGTTACAGTCATTTAGGAACTGGGAATGAGCATGAGGATTGCTGAAAAAATAAAGAGCGCTGGTGTTGTGGGGGCCGGTGGGGGTGGGTTTCCAACCCATGTCAAGGCGCAATCCCAGGTGGAATATGTTCTGGTCAACGGTGCTGAATGTGAGCCTCTGATCCACAAGGACGTTGAGTTGATGACCCATCGGAGCGCCGAGATACTGGATGGTCTGCGTTTGATGATGGAGGCGACCGGGGCGACTCGTGGGGTTATCGGCATCAAAAAGAAAAACCGTCGTGCCATCCAGGTGTTTCGTGATGCTCTTGCAGGGACGGAGCTTGAGTTGCTGGAGCTCGGTGATTTTTATCCTGCGGGGGATGAATATGAGCTTGTGCCGCTGGCGACTGGCAGACTGATTCCTCCGGGGGGAATCCCTCTCGATGTTGGTTGTGTGGTCTGCAATGTAGAAACCTTGTTTAACACCAGTATGGCAGCAAAAGATTCGCCGGTGACTCACAAGTTCGTCAGTGTTGCCGGGTTGGTGCGTGAACCAAAATCGTTCTGGGTTCCTCTTGGTACCAGTTACCGGGAACTCCTGGACTTTGCTGGTGGAACAACAGAGAAAGATTTTATCATGCTGGTCAGTGGGGTGCTGATGGGGGGAATCAGCACCGATCTTGATGAAGTTGTCACAAAAACCTGCGCCGGGTTGATTGTGTTGCCGGGTAACCATTATCTGGTTTCAAGAAAAACCCGCTCTACTGAGCAGATGAATCGAATCGGAAAATCGGCCTGCGATCAATGTACTGCTTGTACGGAGATTTGTCCCCGTTACCTGCTTGGCTACGATATTCAACCCCATAAAGTGATGCGGTCGCTTGGATTCACGACCTCTGGTGCTGACTACTGGAACAAGTTTGCGACCTACTGTTGCTCTTGTGGTCTCTGCACCCTTTATGCTTGCCCGGAGGATCTGTTCCCGAGGGAGGCCTGTGATCAGGCGAAGAAATCAATGGCTGAAGCCGGACAGAAATACCAGCAGACCAAGCCACCTAAAGTCCATTCGATGAAAAACTATCGCCGGGTTCCGACCCAAGCACTGTTGCGGCGGTTACGGATTGCTAAATATGAGGTATCCACACCGTTGGCGGATGGATTCCCGCAACCGGATGAGGTTCGTATTCTACTGCAGCAGCATGCGGGAAAGCCGGCCGTTCCGGTTGTGAAAGCGGGTTCGTCAGTACAAACAGATGATCTCCTTGCGGAGATCCCGGACAATAGTTTGGGTGCCAGAATTCATGCTCCCCTGTCTGGTCAGGTCGCAGAGGTGACAGCTACTTATATCCGCATCGTTGCCGATGCCGGGGCTAAATCAGGAGGAAAAGTGGTATGAACGCGATTGGCTTAATTGAGCTATCCAGTATCGCGGCAGGGATGCAATCTGCCGATATGATGTTGAAAACCTCGGCGATTGAACTGATCCTTTCCCGAACCATTTGCTCCGGTAAATATATGGTGCTGGTGGGTGGAGATGTCGCTTCAATTCAGGCAGCGGTTGATGTGGTCAACGAAGATCTGGAAGAAGCTATTATTGACACATTTGTGATCCCCAGTGTCCATCCCGATATTTTCCCCGCCCTCAATGGGACAAATCCTCCGCCAGAGCTGGAGGCGCTTGGAATTATCGAATCTTTTTCGGTTGCGTCCCTCATTGAGGGGGCTGATGCGGCCTGTAAATCGGCAGATGTCACTCTGATTGAGATTCGTCTGGCAATGGCTTTGGGTGGCAAGGCATTTTGTACTTTAACCGGTGATGTTGCTGCGGTGACCAGTGCTGTTGAGGCAGGGGCAGAGATCATTGGTGAAAAAGGGATGTTGGTGAATAAAGTTGTCATTCCCAATGCCCGCCCTGAATTGCTGGATGAAATGGTTTAATGGCGTCGCAAAAAAGTCTGACCCACGGTGTTGACATGATTTTTGCTCAGCCATCTACTTCATCTTTGCGATGGCATTATAGTTTGGGAAGTAACTTTTCTCTATTTTTTTACTGAGATTAATTTGTTAATGAAGTTTACAGGTCGCTTATTATGAGTCTGGATACCCTTGGATTAGTCGAAAGTCGTACCATTGCTGCTGGAATTTTTCTGGCCGACCTGATGGTGAAAGCTGCCGATATTACATTGGTCAAAGCTTCAACCATTTGTGCCGGGCGCTATTTTATCCAGATATCCGGAAGCCGTTCAGCTGTTGAAACTGCGGTTGCAAGCGCTGCCGCCTCAGACTATTCACTGGTTGGGGAGTTTGTGATTTCCAATGTCCATCCAGATTTACTGCGGGGGGGTGGACGGTGTCAGGATATTCCCGCTGGCGATGCTTTGGGCGTTGTGGAGTGTAAAACTGTTTCTGCCGGGGTGATTGCGGCTGATCAGGCGCTGAAAAAGGCCGATGTTCAGCTTGCCCGGTTGGTTATCGGGCAGGGGATCTCCGGGAAGTCATATTTTATTTTGAACGGAGATCTTGCTGAAGTGACCGAAGCGGTTGCTGCTGCACGGGGGGCTCTGGATCGATACCTTCTTGAAACCGTGGTTATCCCCGCTCCGGATGAGGTTGTTATTGCCGCTCTGATGAACAAGTTAAGGTGATTTTTGGGAGAATATTGATTGGCCGTTGTTCGTGCGCTTTCAAAGGAGGCTCAAAATGTTATTTGGAAAAAAGCCTGGTTATGATCCTGATTACGACCTGAAACTTGAAGAATCGCTCGCCGAAAATAAATATCCGGCTGAGAAGATGGCGGCGGCGCGTGCAGCAGAACATACTTCGCTTTGTGCGCAGGAGTGTACACCGGAAGTCTGGGATAAATATAAAGATGTCGTCAGCAGTGGTCCCGCCAAGTGGACACTTGCGCGGGCGATCAACACCGGTGTCATGTATCCTGACAGTTTCGTTGGCTGTCATGCTGGCGACCGGGCGTCCTACGACGATATCAAGGATTTTTTCTATCCAGTCATCGAAAAGTACCACACCGGTTTTTCGATGAAAGAGGGAAGTCCGCCGCAGGGGACCCCATCTGAACGGATGGATCCAGCCAGAATCACCGTCGATCTGAGCGACAGCGCCAAGGGGAAAATTGCCTCGACCCGGATCAGGATCGCCCGTAATCTGTCGATGTTTCCGTTGAACCCGGGTGGTTCGCGTGAAAGCCGTGAACAGGTTGCAGGTCTGATGGCCAAAGTCTATGCGCGCATTCCGGCCGATTCAGATCTTGCCGGGGAGTTCTTCCTGCATACCGATATCTCTGATGCAAAACGGCAAGAATTGATTGATGACCACTTTCTCTTCCGCGGCAAGGACCGGATGCAAGCGGCCAGTGGTTATCACCAGCACTGGCCGCATGGTCGGGGCGTCTATCTGAATAGGGCGAAGACTTTTATTAACTGGGTAAATGAAGGTGACCA
>Ga0164318_10002940_pt1 | contig 15984 bp, 15 predicted proteins | sample GuaBasSedimGuay9_FD_113734 | JGI IMG/M metagenome (GOLD analysis project Ga0164318, IMG submission 113734) | Subseafloor sediment microbial communities from Guaymas Basin, Gulf of California, Mexico - Guay9, Core 4571-4, 0-3 cm | ecosystem: Environmental > Aquatic > Marine > Hydrothermal vents...
ATGACAGTAAAAAAACAGGAACTCCCCGCATACGATCCACGAGCTTCTTACAGCCAGGCTCTTTGCTATGAAATGAGTAATAGGGGGGGGTGCCATCTTGAAGGTGGTTATACTGCTATTAAAGATTACTGTGCAGGCTATGCTGAATGGCCCGGCGACCGTGTGGAAGGGACACCTTTAATTTCTAAAAATGCAACTTTAACAAACACAGTGCTAGATATAATTGGTGCATGTGTTTATACATCAACTTCTATAAGTCTGGATGAATATTCACTGCTTATACATGCGGTTACCGGACTTAATGTAAACGCTGGAATTCTCCAGCGTATTGCTCTAAGAACACTTGCCGTAGAAAGGATATTTAATACTGCCTGCAATATCACCGGTAGAGATGACTGGCTTCCGGACAGATTCTACACCGAAGAAATTACTGCCAACAGAAAAAAACTCGTGCTTAATAGGGAAGTATTTGGCAAAATGCACATGGATTACTATCATGCAATGGGATGGGATGATAACGGTAAGCCTGAAAATGAGACCCTAAATGCTCTAAAATTAGGAAAATACTTAAAAGAAATGGAGACTACGCTGTGAAAAAAAAATCATTTGATTACGTATATAATAAACTGTACTCGATTGGCAGGGCAATATGCCGTGTTAATGGAAATAATACCCACAGCGGTAATCTATCTATGCGTGACCCCGAGGAAGACAACCTGTTTTATATTACATCGAGCGGTTCGCAATGCGGAGCCCTTGTGCCAACAGACATTGTTCCCTTAAAATTCAGTGAGGTGAGCTGGGGAGATGCAAGGGCATCTACGGAATCTACAGAACACAGGAAAATACTACGGATTCCGAATTCAAATGCTGTAGTACATGCTCATTATATTAATGATACTGTTATTACATTTGATACCGAAAAGAATCATCTGTTTTTGCTTTACTCGGGTAAAGATGAGAAGGGCAGAGATGAATTTCTATTTATCCCTCTGGATCTGTATGGTTTATATATTGTGGACAGCGTTATAGTCGCAAGTTATCTGCAGCCTGTTGGATCACCTGAAATGGAAGAGAGAATACCTAAGTATTTAGCGGATAATCAGTTAACCATTGTAAAAGGCCATGGGCCTTTTGCACGGGGATCATCGCCGGAGGATGCTTTTTATCGCTTAAGTGTATTGGAAAATAGTGCAGAACTTATTCTTAATTTAAGAAGACGAGGACTTAATGTAACTAAACTTCAAAAGAAAATTAGAACTGAAGGCAAGGAAAAACTTCTGCCTTTTAAAATTCACATTTTTGAAGATACTAATTTATCAGAGCGTGAAGTGCAGGATGAAACGGTAATTTTAGATTTTAAACAGAGGCTGAATTATAATTATGATCACTATATTGGCGCATACGGTACGGGTTCTATGAGCCAGAAAGTCTCTGCAGACGAGATGATATACTGTCCTATGTCTTCTGTACCGGAAGGACTTGACTTTCCTTTATACAGAAAAAAAATACAATTCGAAGAAAATGATGACACGGATTTAAAACTTCATAAATTAATATATCAGAATACAGTCCAGAATACATGTATGATTACCGCGAATGCTCTTGCCACTTCGGAAGGTATGGTTGTTTTGGCAGAAAAATATGGGCTTTCTGTGCTCTATGAGGAAAACGATAAAGTTTCTTATAAGCCGGAAGATCATCCTGTTGTAACACCTATAGATGCAGAGGCTATTTATCTAAATCCACGGCTCGGTCTTGTTGATATTTTCCGATTAAAGGATATGACACCCAACAATCCGATACTTAATATGCTGAGATGGTATAAAGGATGTTGTATTGTTGCAGGTTACGGTGTTGTTTCTACTGGCGATACAACTCTGGAACAGGCAGCTCATAATGCATCGTCTGCAGAGAGAATAGCCCGTTTTCGAACAGAGGTTTACATTAACCATAAGCTGCTGGGTGGGCCTTCCATAGAGGATTTTGAATTAAAAACGCTTTAGGGGTTTAGGAATTATGAATAATAAAAAAGTATATACAGAAGAAAAGAAGAATATCGGTATTATTATTTTAAATAATCCGGAAAAAAATAACACTTTCGATGTGGAATTAGCTGTTCAGCTTAATGAGGCTCTTCTGGAATTCGAAAACAAAAAGAGTATTCGTGTTGTTATAGTTAAGGCAGAGGGTAAAAATTTCTCCATGGGTATATCATTGGATGAGTTTAAAGACAAAACTCACAGAGAATATACGGAATTTATTAGACTTATGGACAAACATAACCATACTATTGCAGAGATGAAAAAACCTGTAATTGCATCGGTACAGGGGTATGCTGTAGCTAATGGTGCTGGTTTGGTTTTTGCAAGTGATCTTGCTGTAGCGGGTGAAAGTGCTAAAATTGGTACTACCGCTATTAATGTAGGTTTAATATGTTTAGGTCCTGCGTCTCCTCTTGTAAGGCTTGTTGGTAGAAAGAAAGCTCTTGAAATGATACTAACTGGGGAAATATTAACAGCCCAAGAGGCTAAAGAACTCGGTCTTATAAACAGGGTGGTTCCCGATACTGAATTAGAAAATGAAACACTAAAATTAGCGGAACTGCTTGCTTCAAAAAGTCCATTTGCCCTTATGGCCGGGAAGCGTGGTATTTATGCTTTACAGGATGTTTCCTACCATGAAGGAATAGATTATATGTCTGAGCTTTTTGCTGGGTTATGCGCTACCGAGGATGCAGAAGAGGGTGTAAAGGCTTTTATTGAAAGAAGAAAACCTTTATGGAAAATGAAATAAGAACTATAATTATATAAATGACTGTTAAACAGGGGGTATAAATAATGTTAAAAGGAATACCTAACATTTTATCACCGGACTTATTAAAGATACTAATGGAAATGGGACATGGTAATGAACTTGTAATAGGGGACGGCAACTTTCCGGCTGCATCGTATGCCCAGAGGCTTATCAGGCTGGACGGCCACAATGTCCCTGAAGTTCTGGATGCTGTTCTAAAGTTCTTTCCACTGGATACTTTTGTGAAAACTCCCGTTGCCGTGATGTCGGTTGTACCGGGTGATTCTACAAAACCGGAACGTTACGATGACTTTAAAAATCTGGTAAAGAAGTATAATCCGGATTTTAAAGATTTTGAGTATGTAGAGAGGTTCGACTTTTACGAAAGAACAAAAAAAGCTTATGCAGTAATAGCAACAAGCGATCTTGCTCTATATGCCTGTATAATCCTTAAAAAAGGTGTTTTAACGTCTCAATAGCCGATTTTAGTTATTCATCTCAAATTTCATACGTTCTATAACATCATTCTGTAGTTCTTTATTTAATGGGGTGAAAAATGCACTGTAGCCTGCTATCCTTACCATAAGGTCGCGGTACTGCTCCGGCTTTTTTTGAGCGTCTCTAAGAGTTTCATCATCTACAACGTTAAACTGAATATGGTACTGGAAATTATTAAAATGCGTTTTAACTAATGCAAGAACACGTTTTCTTCCTTCCGGGGTTTTAAGTGTTTCCGGTGTAAGACGCATATTAAAAATTGAACCTTTTTGGAACCAAATGCTTGGAAGTTTACCCTCTGAATTGATAGTCGCTGTCGGACCGTGTTTTTCGGAGCCGTTTGTTGGTGAAACTCCATTATTGACAGGTTCGGTGGCTTTTTTGCCGTCAGGAAGAGCACCTACGGATTTGCCAAATGCAACATTTCCTGTAACAGAACTCTGGCTAAGGGCAAATGTAGCCGGAATAGGACCTTTCCCATAACGGGAACTTTTAAACTCTTTCTGATAGGTTGAACCGAGATATTCGCTTATTTCTACCATCCATTTGTCTGCGTAATCATCATCGTTTCCAAATTTTGGAGCTTTATTTAAGAGAAGGTTGCGTATTTCTTCTCCTGTAGGTGAAGTAGTATCATCTTCGAAATTAGTTTTTAGAGCATGCATAAGCTGTTCTGCGGTAAGTATTTTTTTGTCGAATAGTACATATTCTATTGCTGCAAATGAATTACCTGCCGTAACTGCTCCGGCAACCGGCCCGCCGTCTGCGGTATAGATAGCCCCGCCTTCAATAAGGGATTTTCCTCTTTCAATACAGTCATGAACCAGAGAAGAACGAAAAGCATTCTGGTCGTGCAAAATATGCATTTCATCGCTAATATGTTCTGTTATAACCTGCAAGGTCATATAATAGTGAAGCTGCTTTTTAAATGCATTCATTATTTCTCTGGTGTTTTTAAAAGTTGTAAGATCACCGTCACCGGGCAAAAGTGTAATTCCCGTATTTGGATCTTTGCCGTTATTTATCGTCATTTCAAAAATTTTTCCTACATTAAGCCACGATCCTTTTGCTGCAAAGTCCCATTTTCCGGGGATTGATGCTTCGATACAACCAACCGGCGCCCATCCATATTGGTCTTCTTTTTTAATTCCCATATTGTTTAAAATACGCATAACTCCAAGATCATTGTAAAGTGCCGGTTGGCCGCCTTTGTGTTGTTCAATGACCTGGAGGGCTCTGTCCATAAATTCATCACTTGTCCCGGGAAACCATTTTAGAGAAACAGAAGGTTTTGCCAACTTTAAATCGGCTGTTGAGTCCAAAATAACATATGTCAAATCATTTACTGCATCCTTACCGTCTGCAGTTTGTCCTCCAATGGCAAGATTTTCGGCGAGATGATAACCGGGGAAATACTCGCTATCCGGCCATGAACGTAATTTATTAATCTCATTGGCTTTAATAAAGAATGATTCAACTATTTCAAGTGCTTTTTCTCTGTTAATTATTTTATTTTCAATATCGTGCTTATAATAAGGCCATAAATACTGATCGAAACGGCCAAGTGAAATTGCATGCCCATTTGTCTCTATCTGTAGTATTAATTGAATAAACCATACTGTCTGTACTGCCTGCCAGAAAGTCTGGGCGGGATTAGCAGGCACCTGCCTGCAGTTGGCAGCCATTTCAATAAGTTCTTTTCTCCTAGTGAAATCCGTGCAGGTTTTTGCTTCTTTGTCTAGAAGTTCTGCAAAACGGTTTGCAAAATTAATAACAGCTTCATTCGCAGTAATTACTGCCTGTAAAAACCAGTACTGGTTAATAGTGCCGGGTTCGGTTAAATCCAGCAGTTGTATTCTCTTTTTAGCTTTGTCAATAACATAGTTAAGCCCATGTTTTAATACCATTTCATGGTCAGGAAGGACATTCCCAAGTCCAGCAGCAGCACACCACGTGTCATCTATTGCATTGATCTCCCAAGCAGTTTTTGCCTCCTCTGGAAGCTGACTCCATATATTTTTAAATAAAGTTTTGTCCTCCCAGTAATCGATGGTGTTGAGAATTTTCTTTTTCGTATCTTCGGTATAGGTAAACTGATCGCATGGCCTTTCAGAAAAATGATAAGGGTTACCTTGAAATTCTTTAACGATCCAATCAACAGAATATTCAGGAAAGACAGGAGCTCCTCTAACAGTACTGGCCTGGTTTCCTACAATAAGCTCTCCGTCACGAACAAAAATGGTCATTTTATCAAGAACTTCATAGAGCGATTGCGCTCTTCTCTTTACAATAGGTTTCCCCTCGGTTTTTTTCATAGATTCTGTAAAGATAACAGCTCTTTCCGGGCATATCTCCGGTATCTTTTCTATTAGACCTTCTCTGAGTTTTTGAATCCTCGTATTCATAGAAACCCCCTTATGAAAACGCTTTCATAATATATTTATAGAATATCATATTATTATTAACTTTGCAAATAAAAAATAACGATTATAATAAAATTATTAAAAATATTTAACGAATAAGTGCTAAATAACGGTAATGTCTATTGTTCTTGACAAATAGTAGATACATCAATAATATTTTAGTTGGAAGCGTTTTCATGGAATTAAGGATAATAGATTGACAAAATATACAATTACAGAGATCGCAGAGATGTGTAATACATCCCCTACGACAGTATCTCGTGTACTAAATAACCCTAAATTAGTTGCAGAGCCTTTAAGGTCTAGAATACAGGACAAAATGAAAGAAGTTGGTTACAAACCAAATCCGTTTGCTTCCAGGTTAAGTTCTAAATCTAAGTGGGGCTTGGCACTCTTTGTATTTGATATTCTAAATCCTTTTTTTGCTCTAATTATGCGTAAAATAAGTCATTTAGCCATGCAACACGGTATCCCATTAACTGTTTGCGACACAGAGAATAATAGAGAAAAAGAAATGATATATCTTGACTATCTTCTAGATAACAAAATCGGGGGAATAATATTTGCGGAAGGTATATCAATAGAGACAATAGAAAGGGCTCTGAAATACACAGAGACAGTACTGATAGACCGGCAATTTAAGGAAGGCGTTGTTTCGGAAGTAACAAGCGATAATTATAATGGAGGTCGACAGGCAACTGAATACCTTCTGCAGCTAAACCACAAGAATATCGGATTTATAGCAGGACCGGATAAATGGCCATCCGCGGAAGAACGTTTACGCGGATATTGCGATGCTCTAAAAGCACGTGACATACCAATAAAGAAGGAACTAATTTTCCATGGAGATTTACGCTTTGAATCGGGAATTAGGGCTATGGAGTATTTTTTAACTCTGCCGAAATGGCCGACAGCAATTTTTAGCGCTAATGATCAGATGGCATTTGGCGTAATGAGTAAGGCAAGAATCTTGAACATATCTATACCGGAGGATCTTTCTATTGTCGGGTTCGACAATATTCCATTTAACAATTTTTATGATACAAAACTAACTTCTGTGGAACAAGATATTCAAGCCTTGTGCAACAGCGCTTTTGACATAATGCTTAGGAAACTCGACAATAGATTAAAAGAAAATGGGGTAAGAAGAATTATAGTTCCGACAAAACTAAAAATAGGCGAAACATGTCGTAAACTTATTGGAAAGGTTAATGGCTTATAACATTTCAAAAAATTCTACCAGTACATCCGTAAAGTACGCTAATGTTTTCGAAATAGAGCGTTATGCAACAAAAGATGGACCCGGTATTAGAACCGTTGTTTTTTTTAAGGGCTGTAATTTAAAATGTATATGGTGTCAGAATCCGGAATCACAACTTATGAAACCGGAAGTTATGTATTCGAAAGAACAATGTGCAGGATGTCGAAAGTGTATATTTGCATGTCCTAATGGTTCTGTAGAAGAAATCCCCCCCCTTGGTTTTATAAGTAATCATAATACTTGTATTTTATGCGGCGCATGTGTAGATGCGTGTTTCTATGATGCTCGTAGAATTGTGGGTAAAAAATATACAATTGAAAGCATAATGGAAGAAATTCTTAAAGATAAGGCTTTTTATGATAATTCTGGGGGTGGTGTTACTTTTTCGGGAGGCGAACCTTTACTGCAGCATAGGGCAGTTTTAGAATTGGCAAGCAGGTGTAAAAGTATGGGCATTCATACTGCTCTGGAAACAGCTGGCCATGTTGACTGGACTGTTTTTAATGAAATAATTCCGAATATGGATTTAATATTTTATGATGTAAAGCATATAGATGAAAAATTACACAAAGAGTATACAGGGGTTTCCAACAGGCTCATTTTGCAAAATTTGCAGAAATTGAGCATGCATTTTGATAATATTGTAGTTAGAATACCAATAATACCAAAGGTAAACAACACACTGGATGTACAGAGAAAAATATATCATTTCCTTTTAGAATCTACGAGAGTGAAGACTGTAGAACTTCTCCCCTTTCATAGGCTGGGTGCAGCCAAATATAGTGGCCTGGGCCGGGTTTATAAAATGGGAACTGCAAAAAACCTGCATAAAGAAGACTGTCGTCCTTTTGCAGAGGAGGCAAGCAAATTGGGTTTAAATGTTCGTATTGGTGCAGTATAGAAGTGAAAGGAATTGAACTTTCCAGGCATTATTACAAAAGGGTTGTAATGCCGGCGTTTTCTAAAAGGTATCGCCCGTTTATCAATTCTATGGCCTTCGGACTAATAGGGCCCGGTTCAGAATGTTATGGTTACGGGCCGGTAAAGGGTTTTGATGGAAAATCCCAAAGAGACGGGATTACTTCTGTTCCGGCCTTTTTTAAACGTTTTCTTGGATTTAATCGGCTGCATAATACTATAAAAGAATGGCTTTCAATAAAAGAGGAAATGCTTTCCGTATGTACAAATGGAGAAGTTTTTGATGATTTTAAAGCGGATTTACCGCCTTTTCTATAAATGGGAGTATCGTGCTTTAAGAAAGCTTGGGGATTTAGGTGAAAACTTGTATAAAAAATTAGTAGCCGTTTCTGTTTCTAATACAAAAGAAACCGTGTTTAGCAATATTAAAAAAATTGTAGCGATTCTAATAAACGAAATAATTAAACTTGGGCTTAAGTTTAAAAGAAATGGAATATTTCTGCAGAACTGCGGATTTTCTATAGAGGAAAGCATAGATAATAAGATATTAAGAAGCGTTAAAGGCTATATTGAGTAGAGGAGAAAAAAGTATGAAAAAATGCGGTAAGGATACAATAGAAAAAATTATTAAACTGGAAAAAGAGATGTTTATAAGAGTACCTACGAGAAATAATCCGCCATGCAGAGAGGATATAGAAGCTTTTAAAATTCATAGGAAAAGCCAATTTTCTGTTTGGTCGGAAAAAACTTGCCAGAGTTATATGAAAGATCTCATTGAAGCAGAATTCAAAGGGGATAATTTAATGACATTAAAATATGCAAGAATGGATAATTTAATTCTTTCTCCATCGGGAAATGTTCTAATAGGTAGAATAATTAGTCAGTTTATAGAATGGCAGAAAGAGGTTATAGATGAATATCCTAATGTAATGAAAGGTGCAAGGGATATAGATGGTTTTGCTAAATACCTAAAAGCTGAAATGCAAACATATTCGGATAAAACAATTGAATATCTCTGGGGTGATGTTAAATCATATATTAAAGAAGGCTCTAATATGTCTTTGGAATTATACAAGGCTCTTGCTAATTTGGCTGGATATAAAACACTTAAAGATATGGAATCTGCTTTGAAATCAAAATAAACAATAAATAAATTAGAAACATTTTTTTAATTGTTAGGGTCAATGTTATTATTAACAGCTAAATAGTGTAAATAGACAAATAAATACAAAAAAAATATTTTAAGGCACATATTTTTTTAAAATAGTATTGACATACACCATGGTTATGTTATAATAATAACCTATGAAATCGTTTTCATTATAATTAAGGTTTCAACATTATATTAGGAAAACATGCATAATTATATATGCGTGAAAAATAAAATCCTATAAGGAGGACGTATGTCAAAGAAAATTTTAATTGTGGTTCTTGTAGCTCTTCTGCTGCCATTGGGGCTTGTAATTGCCGGCGGGCAGAAAGAAGGTGGGGCAAAAGCGGCGTCTAATCTAATGGTTATTATTACTCCGGATAAAGACAACACTTTTTTTACAGCAGAAGCAGATGCTGCCAAGGCAAAAGCCGAAGCGCTGGGTTATAAAACTCTTCTTGCTGTGCATGGTGATGATCCTGTGAAAGAAGGCAATCTAATAGATACAGCGATTGCTCAGAAAGCAGCGGCTATTATTATTGATATAGCCAATGCAGATGCTTCTCCGAATAATCTTAAGAAAGCCACCGATGCAGGCATTCCCGTATTCTGTATGGACCGTGAAATAAATGCGACAGGCATAGCCAAGGCTCAGCTTATTTCGAATAACTTTCAGGGTGCAAAGCTTGGTGCACAGTATTTTGTTAAATTAATGGGTGAAAAGGGTAATTATGTTGAACTTGTCGGAAAAGAGTCGGATACAAATGCAGGTGTTCGCTCTAAAGGATTTCACAACATAATTGATCAGTATCCTAATATGAAAATGGTAGCCCAGCAGACTGCAAACTGGAGCCAGACAGAAGCTTATTCTGTAATTGAATCTGTTTTACAGGCTCATCCCGAGGTTAACGGTATTATTTGTGGAAATGATACCATGGCACTTGGTGCTCAGGCTGCAATAGAGGCAGCGGGTAGGAGCGATATTATTGTAATGGGATTCGACGGTAACGATAATGTTCTTGCTTCGATTTTACAGGGCAAAATAGACGGAACTGTAATGCAGCCGAATGCTAAGAATGCCGATATGGCTGTTGAACTTGCTGACAAATATATTAAGACAGGTTCTACCGGTATGAGTGAAGAGAAAATACTTAACGACTGTTTTCTTATTACTCCTAAAAATGCTGATCAGTGGAAAGGTTATAGGAAGATTAAATAATCTTATGTAATAATTACTATGCTAAGTAGGGAATCTAATCTTTTAAGATTGGATTCCCTTTTATTAAGTGAAAATAGGATTAAAATTTCGAAATACAGGTTAGAGCGGGAGTAAGTACTATGTTACGGATTTTTAAAAAAATACGGATCTGTATCTTTATTTTGATTGTTTCGTTTCTAATTATTGACGCATGTACAATAAAAAAAATAAACGAAGTCGATAAAAATAAAAGTAAAGATAAATATTCCACATGGACAAAAAGCGGAAAAAAGTTTGACCCTGTGGAGTATGTTAATAGTATCTGGAGTACAAAACTAATACCTGAATTTAGAACTAAATCTACCGATATAAAGTTGGTTTTAAGTGCGTTAAAAAAAGACAGAAAAAATGGTATTAAATTGTATGGCCGTATAAGGAAATTCGGTGGAACTAGTGCCGCGTTTAGAGTAAAGGGTAAGGCTAAAGTATTAAAATATGACAATAGTTCTATGAATGGGTTATTACTTCTTGACTTATTGCCGCCGGATGGCAAAAAGGATTTAGATTTGCAGGTAGGACCCGTTATTCGGCAAACAGCGATAAGGGATTCGGCAGATTTTATAACTTTTACTGATGTTGGTAATCAGTTGCAGTTTGCAAGCCTGGCAGATGAACTTAATAATCGTATAAAAAAGGAAGTAATTAAACCTTTGGATCTTGAACATATTGCAGGGGAAACAATTTCTTTTTTGGGCGCTTTTAAATTGGAAGAATCCGATAGTATAGATGATATTGCAATAACTCCAATAGAAATTAAAGTTGTTAAAACAATCGCAAAGTAAGGTAATATTATGAAAGAAAATAGCAGTTTTCCTCTAATGGAAGCTAAAAACATTAGAAAGGTTTTCCCTGGGACTACTGCCCTGCATAATGTGGATTTTAAAATATTCAAGGGTAAGGTTAATGCACTTGTAGGAGAAAATGGTGCAGGTAAATCTACACTTATGAAAATTATTGCAGGAATAGAAAAACCTACCTCTGGAACACTCTATATGTACGACAGTAAAGGAGAGGCGGAAGAGGTCTCGTTTAATTCTACCAGAGATGCTGTTAGAAAAGGTATTGGTATTGTTCATCAGGAACTTAATCTTTTTTCCAATCTTGATGTAGCAGAAAATATTTTCATGAATAAGGAAATTAATAGGTACGGTTCATTATATATTGACCATAAAAGCCAGTATGAAAAATCAAAGGAAATTCTGCATAAACTCGGGCAGAATATAAATCCTAGTACCATAGTTAGGGATTTGCGCTTAGGACAACAACAAATAGTCGAAATTGCAAAAACCATGATTGAAGATCCCAAAATACTTATTATGGATGAACCAACCTCTTCTTTAAGTATTCAGGAAGTACAGGTTTTATTTAACGTAATTTCAGATTTAAAAAAGCATGGGGTAGCTGTTGTCTATATTTCACATCGTCTTGAGGAGATAAAAGAAATTGGAGATTATATCACTATTTTAAGAGATAGCAAGCTTGTAGATTTCGGTGAAGTAAAACAAATGGAAATGAAGGATATAATAGAAAAAATGGTGGGACGTGATCCTAATAAATTTTTTACCGGACAAGCACATATTTCCGGAAAAGAGCTTTTACGTATAAAAAATATGACTTTACCGAGATATGGCGGCGGTTTTACCTTTGAGAATATTAGTTTTTCCGTTAAAGAAGGGGAAATACTTGGTATATATGGTCTTATGGGTGCTGGAAGAACAGAACTGCTTGAAAGTATAATGGGTATAAATGAAAATGCAACAGGTGAAATATGGCTCGAAGGTAAAAGATTAGATAATAAGGATACAAAGCAGCGAATACAACATGGACTTGTATTAATTCCTGAAGATAGGCAGCGTGAGGGGCTTTTTACAAACCTTTCTGTCGCAATGAATCTAACCATGTCTAGCATTAAGAGGTTTTTAAAAGGTTTCCATATTATAAAAAGGCTGGAAGAAAAACATGTACATGAGGTAATTGATGAAATGGGCATTAAAGTTTCTTCACCGGATGTCTCTGTAAACGCCTTAAGCGGGGGGAATCAGCAAAAAGTTGTAATTGGAAAGGGATTATTAACTCAACCTAAGGTTCTGTTAATGGACGAGCCCACAAGAGGAATCGATGTTGGTGCAAAATCGGATGTGTTTGAGATTATGAACCGTATGGCAAATGAGAAATTCGGTGTAATTTTTGTTTCTTCAGAATTGGAAGAGATATTTTCTATGTCGGATAGAATAATTGTACTATCAAAAGGTAAAATAACAGGAGAATTTGACCGTTCGAAAGCAACAGAAGAGGAAATCAGGAAGGTGTCAGAAATTGGGCACGGAATTACTGCAACAGCATAATAGATGGAGGTGTAAGTAGTATTTATGGCAGCTGAAGTTAAGAAAAATGCAAATATCGGATTTTCATTGGGAATGCTTGTTTTAAAATTAAGAACATTAATTGCATTCTTTGCCGTTATGATAGTTTTTGCAATTATTGCACCAAATTTTTTATCTATCGGAAATTTAATAGAAATGGCAAAACATTCTGCGATTTGGGCGATACTGGCAATGGGCATGGCTTATGTAATAATTGGAGGAGGTATTGATCTTTCAGTTGGTTCTATTGCAGGTTTGTGCGGTATGCTGGCCGGGGGATTAATTGTAGAAGGTTTACAGCTTCCAGTATTTGGCATCGTAATTTATTTCCATACAATAATGATAATTTTAATTGTACTGCTTATAGGAGTTCTACTTGGTGCGATTAATGGGCTGTTCATTACAAAACTAAGTGTTGCACCTTTTATTGCAACTTTAGGTATGCTTTATATGGCACGTGGTTTTGCTCTGTTACGCTCTGGCGGTAAAACTTTTCCCAATCTTGTAGGAAATCCTTCTCTTGGGAATACCGGGTTTCCATTTTTAGGAGCCGGATACATTCTCGGTCTTCCTGTAATTGTATGGCTTGCTGTTATAATTGCAGTAATAGCAGCATATGTATCTAAAAAAACACCCCTCGGCAGGCATGTTTATGCTGTAGGAGGAAATGAAGATGCCGCCATTCTGTCCGGAATTCGAGTAGACAGAATAAAGATGTATACGTATATGTTTTCCGGCTTCACTGCGGCACTTGTCGGTCTCATTTTAGCTTCACAACTTGTGGCATCGCATCCCGCTACCGGAGAGAGTTACGAACTTACTGCAATCGCTGCAGTTGTTCTCGGAGGCACCTCTTTAAGTGGAGGGCGAGGTACAATCGGAGGTGCAATAATTGGCGCACTTATTCTCGGTGTTCTCAATGACGGTCTCGTTATGGTTGGTGTTTCGTCTTTCTGGCAGATAGCAATCAAGGGAATGGTTGTCGTTCTGGCAGTCATTATAGACCAGTATCAACTTAAAAAACAGGATGAAGCGGCTCTGCGTGAGCAAGCAGTAAGTGATATTAATGGTACGGCTGCGGCGTGATCGATCTTTGGCTATTTTAATATTTTCTTAATTGTATTATATATGCCTTTTCTATCTATTCCATAATATGAACGGATTTGATCTCTCGGGCCTGCTTTAGAGAATTGTCCTTCTGTAATACCGAGACGGATAAAGTCTGTATCTAATTTATTTTCTGCGATAATTTCCGCTGTAAGACTCCCGATTCCGCCGTGCAATGAATGTTCTTCCACAGTAACCACTTTTTTTGTTTTTAATATGGAATTTAAAATTCCATCTCGATCTAAAGGCCTTATTGAGGGAATATTTAAAAGTTCAACATCTATAGATTCCTTTTCGAGGTCCAGGGAAGCTTTATAAGCTTTGTTGACTAAAGAGCCTAGCGAAATAAGAGTAACATCGCTTCCATGTCTTAAGATATCAACTTTACCAGGTGTAAATCTGTACTCTTTGTTGTGTAAATAGGGAAAGAGACCGTTATCCATTCTAATATACATGGGACCCTTATTCTTAAGAGCATATAAAACTATCTGTTCTGTCTCCACAGGGTCCGAAGGGGCAAATATTTTAATGTTCCCCAATCCAAGCATTATTGAAATGTCATCTATTGCATAATGCGTGCTTCCTAAGGACCCGTATGCAACTCCTGCATTTAATCCGAACAGTTTTACATTCGTTTCGGAATAACAAACATCATTCTTAACCTGCTCATTCGAACGGGCAATTAGAAAAGGAGCGGCATTTGCAGTTACAGAAACATAACCACTTAAAGACAAACCGACAGATATGCCCACTAAATTCTGCTCTGCAATTCCGACATTTACAACTCGTTCTGGGTATAGTTCCTGAAATGGAGCAATCTTAGAGGTACTTGTTGAATCTCCGACTACTACTACAAGGTTTATACCCTCTTTTACCGCTTTTATAAATGTTTCTACCATAATATTGCGGAGGTCTGTTTTTTCGGATACACCCATTATTCGAGCTCCTCTATGGCTTCCGTTACCTGCTCCCCGACTGGGACTTTGTGGTGCCATACTGCTTTGTCTTCTATAAATGAGATTCCCTTTCCCTTTATGGTGTGCGCAATGAGAGCGTGGGGTTTGCCGCAGCTTAAGTCCAGATTGTTTGTCTGTTCTATAATTTCCGCCGGGTTGTGTCCGTCAATATCTTTTGTATCAAATCCAAAGGCGTCCAATTTGTCCTTTAAGGGCTCTACAGACATTATCTTTCTGGTTCTGTCTGCGAGCTGCAGAGTGTTTCTGTCTATTATTAGTATTAAATTATCAAGTTTAAATTGGGAAGCACTCATGGCAGCTTCCCATACAGAACCTTCCTGAAGTTCTCCGTCGCCTGTTAAAACAAAGACCCTGTAGTTTCTTTTACTGAGTTTTGCACCCAGTGCTAATCCGACACCAACGGAAACACCATGGCCGAGTGCTCCGGTGTTTAGTTCAACAGCTTTAATCTTTTGCTTTACAGGATGCCCCGGAAGCCTGGAATCAAACTTAAGGTAGGTGTCTAAAAGCGATTCCTCTATATATCCTGCTTCTGCCAATGTACAGTAAAAACCTCCGGCTCCATGTCCTTTACTTAAGATAAAGTGGTCCCTATTAGGGTTTGCAAGGTCATCTTTGTTTATATGGAGTATGTTGAAAAAAAGAGAAGCAAGAATATCCGTTTCTGAAAGATCTGCTCCGGTATGGCCCTGCCCTGCATGAGAATTCATGAGTATTATTTTTTTCCGTATATTCTTCGCACGTTCCTTAATTTTATCCGGAGGTAAAGAATATTCATTAGTAATCATAACAAATAAAATATTATCGTAAAAAATAGTAAACGTCAACAAATATAATAGTAATAAATAGAAAATATAGAAAAGAAAAAGAAAAGTATGAATTTTATTCTGCGATAATAACTTTAACGCCTCTTTTTTCTAATTCTTTATGGATGGAATCGGGTATGTCTTTATCTGTTATAAGGTAATCTATCATTTCTGCTGGACCCAGCAATGCAAAGCAGATTTTACCTATCTTAGTAGAATCTGCAACAAGGTATACTTCGGTTGCAGACTCTATCATGGCTTGTTTTACAGCTATATCATTAAAACCGGGATATGTCAGCCCGTTGTCTGGCGAAATACCTCCGGCAGCAAGGAAGAGTTTATCAACATGGATATGGTCGAAAAAAGCTGCTGCCTTTTCCCCGGTCAGAGATAGGGTAGGGGCCTTAAAATCACCGCCTGTTACCAT
>Ga0164318_10002941_pt1 | contig 15979 bp, 14 predicted proteins | sample GuaBasSedimGuay9_FD_113734 | JGI IMG/M metagenome (GOLD analysis project Ga0164318, IMG submission 113734) | Subseafloor sediment microbial communities from Guaymas Basin, Gulf of California, Mexico - Guay9, Core 4571-4, 0-3 cm | ecosystem: Environmental > Aquatic > Marine > Hydrothermal vents...
AGTTGGGCATAAATTCTAAATTAGCCATTATCTGAAAAAATTCGCTTTTTAATTCTTCTATTCTCTCTTTGGAAGCTCCGTATCTTTTCTCTACCTCAGCAATCGCCTCACTTACTCGCTGAAGCATCTGGAGAGGGGTCTCAACTATTTGACCCTTCTCATTCTTTTTTAAATATCGTTTTTTAAGAACCAACAAAGCATTGGGAGAAAAATTCAAATTATCCTGCATAATTACCCCTTTCTTAACAAAGGTCCAACAAAACAATTTTACTAATAAACTCTTCTCCCGTCAAGAGATACAATATGTAGTATTAAACAAAAAACGGCCTAATATATATAGTGTTATTTAAAATTGACGCTCTCCCGAATTACGAGTTCAGGAGAGAGAATAGCCTTATTCCTCTTTTTTTTCTCAATCCTCTCCTTAAGAAATCTTACCCCTAAGGAAGCCATCTTATCTAAAGGTTGTCTTATGGTAGTAAGAGGAACGCTACTATAATTACATACAGGATTGTCATCAAAACCAATAAGGGAAATATCACAAGGCACATTCACTCCTTTTCTCTGCAGAAGAAAAAGTATCTCTATCGCCATCTCATCAGAAGCAGCAAAAATTGCTGTAGGAGGAGTTTCTAACTCCAGTAGTTCCTCTGTTGCTTTTTTTGCTTCCAGAGGAGAAAAATTCACTACTTTTATATACTCATCTTTAGCCTCTAACCCATACTTTCTTAATGCTTCTTTATAACCATTAAGTCTTTCTAAGGCTGCCTCTACCCTTAAATCACCGGCGATATGGGCAATATATCGATGCCCGTGTTTTATCAAAAATTCTGTAGCCCGATACCCACCAAAAAAATTATCAATAGTTACATAACTTATATCATCCCCCATCTTTTTATTCAAAACCACAAAAGGCAATCCCTCTTTTTTTATTCTTTCCAACTGCTCTTCGTTACCCACTATATCGGCAAAGATTACACCATCGACCAAGGAAGTATTAAAATTATCTTTTTGCCACCAAATATGAAGATAAAGATCTATATTCAGCTCCTCCAGAACAAAGCCTATACCACGGATAATCTCCAGAGCGTAATAAGAATGAAAAACCCCTTCATAACCAGGAATAATTAATCCATATATTCCCGCTCTTCCTCCGGCTAATTTGCGAGCAAAAAGGGAAGGTTTATAATTCAATTCTTTAACTGCCTCATCTATCTTTTTTCTGTTTTTCTCCTTTACGGAAAAAGGATTAGCCAAAAATCGAGATACTGTAGCTAAAGAAACACCTGCTTTTCTGGCTACTTCATTTATGGTAGGCTTTGAAGGTTTCACTTTTTTTTACTGAGAAATTACCTGATCCCCTTCCTGAAGAGAGTATCCACTTTTTACTTCTTTGATATCAGCAGCAGAAACCTCTCTGCGGGTCTCAATAACCTCTATGGTAGCGATATTCCTGTTATCTCTTATTACAGAAAATTTCATTCCTTTTTCTACGCCATTATTTTCCCCTAAATCAATTATCGCAAATCTCTCTTTTGTATTCACCGCAAGGATTGTACCTTCCAATCTCCTCTCAGAAATAGGAGCAATCTCCTCTTTCTCTATAGCCTTTTTCTCCGCTTCTTTTGGAGAGACCACAATAGGAGGTAGTTTCACTTCCACTTTCTTCTTTCCTTCTAAAGCAGAGGACAGCTCCTCTTTCAGTTGACTGAAAAGAAGCACTTTTTCTTTCAATACTTTTTCTACCTGAGAAACCTTCCCCTCTAACTTTTCTTTCTCCTCAGCAATCTGCCTCAACTTCTGGGTAAGTTCAACTTTCTCTTTATTAAGCATCACCAATTCCTGTTTTAGTTGAGCATTCTCCTCCCTAAGTCTACTTAACTGTTCTTGCATATCTTTGTTTTTCTCTTTTTCGTTTACTAAATCTTTACTTATAAGCTGAATTATTCTCTCTTTATACCGTAGGTTTTTTCCTATCTCTTCTTTCTTATTCTCCAAATCATCTATTTTTAGACTCAATTCTTTATTTTCTCCACTAAGCTGGGACAATTTCTGGCTCATCTCTAAAAGTTTATCTTTCAATTCCTTAACCTGGATTTTAAGTTCTGCTCTTTCCTTTATAATATCCTCCAAGTAAGAAGGAACTTTTTCTTTTTCTATCTTTTCTTCCTTCTCTACAACTAAAGCCGCTCTTTTAGACAACTTTTTCTCCAGATTCTGTTTTTCTTTTAAAAGTTCTACGTATTTCTCTCTTAAAGTATCTCTTTCTTTCTCAATCTGCGCTAACTCCTCTTGAATCTCCTTATTCCTTCTTTCTATCCCCTCCAATTTCTCAGAAAGATTTCTGTTTTTCTTGGTTAAAATACTTCTTTCTTCCTCAAAATTAGCACTTTTTTCTTTTAATTCTCTATTCTCCCTTAAAAGGAATTGACTATCAGAATAAAATTTAAAAGAGATGAAACTACTGATTAATAAAAGAATTAATAAAACTATCAACGGAACATTCTTTCCCATTTTTGGCCTCCCTTCTTTTAAATTTATTTTATCATAAAATGATATATTTTCAATGTAAACAACCTTTATCTATAATTAACTGAGCCACCCCCAGAGAAGTTGCTTTTCTTCCTAAGGAAGAAAATTCCACTTTTAGGCTTTTCTGTAAGAAACTAAACGCATATTTTTTAATTGTTTGAATGACTTTTTTGAGAAAAAAATCACCTGCCTCCTCGAATCCCCCTCCAATAACTACTATCTGGGGATTAATAAGATTCACTAAGAATGAAATCTTTACCCCTAAAGAAAAAGCTGCCTCCTCCAGAACCTCGCAAGCTACTTTATCTTTATTTTTTGCCTCCAAAAACACATCCTCCAAGAATAAATTCCCTGCAGAATCTATTCTTTTAACCAAACGTGTTTCTCTTCCTAAGGAAATTAACTCCTTGGCTCTCTTTATCACTCCTAAATCATGTGGCCATTGAGTGAGAAAACGAAAATCTCCTAAGTAAGAACTCATCACTGGTTGGGGATTTATAAATAATTCTCCTGCTCCTCCCTCTCCTCCTACATAAAGCTCTCCATCAAGGATAATTCCACAACCTACGCCGGAAAACATATAGATTATGTTTTTATAATCCTTGTAATTTCTTCTGTATTCTGCCCATGCACAAGCATTAGCATCATTCTCAATATAAGTAGGTAACCTAAATTTTTCTTCTAAATATTTCTTGAGGGGAACAGATATGTACATATAACCCCTCTCCCGCCTTTGTGGCCAATAAACTTCTCCCTTTTTTCTATTTACGATTCCTCCCAGAGCAAGGCCGGCTCCTATAATACTGTCTCGGTATTTTTTTGATTTTTTAAGAATATCCTCAAAAAGAGAAACGCAGATATCGATAGTCTCATTAGCAGTAATAAACTTTCTTTTTTTCTCTGTATGTACAACTATCTTTCCATCGTTACGCAAAAGAGAAGCTTGAGCATCAAAAAGATTAAGCCCAATACCAATTACATATTTCTTCCTCATCTTTAAAATTTTCTACGATAAAATAATCTCACTATATGCTGCGTATCCAACACGGATAAACTTCCTCCATAAGGGTCATACAAAATTTCTGAAACAACCCCTCTTCCTAAATCCCCATATTGTAAAACTACTCCTTCTCCCTCTCCTAAGATATATCTTGCTTCAAAGAAAAAGTTATGATGAGGTTTGAAATAGAGACGGCCTTCTTCATTTAGAGCATACAAATCATTCCATTTGGAATATATATATTTTAGATAAAGACTCCATTTAGGAGAAGGAACAAAATTCATCCCCAGCCCGAGATGATTGATATTATTATCCATCCCCCCTGCCCATTTATACTCATTTTTTGTCCAATCTCCATCCAGTGTAATTAAAGGAGAAATCCTCCACCTAATGCCTAATTTGAAAACATCATAATAAGGATAGGGAGGAGTGGGGAAGAATTCAGTCCGGTTAAGCCAATTGTTCCACCCTAAATATCCTTCTTCATTAGCTGTACAGGCTGCATTTAATATACCGCGGGGGAAATTATCGTAGGCAATATTAATATCATTGGTATGTTCCCATACCCCCCACATTTTAAACCCATCGCTAAATTTATACTCGGCACCTAAGGAAATTGTTTTCACGGAAGGATCTCTACCATCTTCAACAGAATCATTTTTAACATTAAATTCTCCTGTATCCTTATTGAAAACATAAGGGTCATATCCTTTTACTGTTTTTGGTTTATCATGATATATCCCTAAAAACTTTGTGGTTAACTTAGAAGTAGGACGATATTCAGCTTCCAGACGTGTTACATTCTCAAGATATTTACCGTCAGTAGAATGAACATTTCTTAAATCAAATAAAAGGTCTAATTTTTCCTCAAGAAGCCTCTCTACTTTCCCGCGCAACCCTATCACATCTCGACCCACATCTATACCATCTCCTAAACGTTGATGTTCAATATCCTCCCACTTCAGTATTGGTTCATAAAAACCGGAGTAATAATATTCAAAAGGCTCACCGAAGTGGAGATGTCTTGACCAAAATCTATCATGGCGGGTCTCTATATATGTAGAAAGTCCGGGGCTGAACCCTGAATCTATGTGAACAAACATCAACCTCATTTTATAAAAAAATCCTTTATCTTGTGAATCAATCTCATAATAGTCTTTACCTAACACATCCGCCTCTGACGCTTTAAGAAGAGAAAAGTAATAGGCATTTCCTCTCTTTTTTCTTTTAAAACCGGTAGTTTTATCTTGACAGTTCCAAGAAGCAGCTATCTCAAATCTTGCCCCTAAACCTTCGAGAGGCTGCCAAGAAGAATCTATCGCCCATACGAAGTTAGAAGCATCGAGGCTTCCTTTCTTATATCCTAACTTGTTGGTATACAATCCTCCAAAAATAAAACTTTCTCCTGTTTTCTTTACTCTTATTGCTGTATTAAAAGTATCAAATTCCTCGTACTCCTGCCATAACTCCTGAGGAGAATTAAAAACAGCTTCCAGAGATAACCCTTCAGGTTGGTCAAGGGAAAAATTTATTCCTCTTAAGAATGCCAATCTCCTGCCTCTACTATCACGAGCAATCCAGACCAAATCATCATCAAACTGGCCCGGATAAAATTCAATCGGAGGATTATTAATCTTTTTACCTGGCTTCCAGCGTGTAAGCCACTGGGATTCTTCCCAATAAATATGCTTATTGGAAAGTCTCAAAGGATCATCACTATTTAATGCTTGAATTTCTGAAGCAAGAGGATAAATTCTTAAAGAAAACGCATCTTGATTATAATCAAGCCATAGCTCTCTAAAGCCACGAAAAAGATAATGGATATCAGAAGCAGGTATAGTAAAAGTATGTGCCCAACTCCAGGCAGTCCCTGTAGTATAAGAAGTAGTTTTTCCATCCACTACTTTTATCTCTCCGGTATTAAACGAATCTCCATAATTGGTAATTACTTTTTGAGAAATTGTTCTTTTAGTACCCGACCAGTAAAGTAACTGCACCTGGGCACTGTCAACACCGGAGTTATCTTTCACTGTAAATTCAGAAGTTTTTCCTACAAAACTCCAGGGATCAACAGTTAAATTGGTATGAAGACTAAATCTTTCTTGAGGATTGTAATCAAGATTAACGCTTATCTGGTCAAAGATAGCCGGATCAAATGTATTCTCTTTATTATTAAAGTTTTCAGTGGAAAGAAGCCTCCAGTCTTTTTCATTTAAATCCCAGTTGGCTCTCTTCCAGATTATATCCTCACTGGTTGCCCCCAAACTTATCTGATAACTACCTTTCAATTTCCATTGAGAGGCCAGAACTTTTTTTTCTTTTTTAATCTTTTTCTCTCTCTTAAAAAATATTTCTTTTTCAGGTGGTATCTCAGAAAATAAATCTAAAGCTTTCTTAATCTTTTTCTTCCTTATCTTATCTAAATATTCTTTTACTTCCTTATTGCCAGAGTCAATAAACAAAGCTTTTCTAAACTCTATTTCTGCCTGATATATATTGTCTTCCTCCAGGTATTTTTTCCCCAATTCTATAAAATAATTCTCACTCTCATAACTATAAACATAAAAAGGAACAAAGATAAACAAAAACAGACAAAGTATCCTCATTCTCAAAAAAATTTTAACAATATTAATTAAAAATTGCAAACACTTTCTCTCTTAACTAAGACTGTCTTTCCCCAAGTTCTTTCTTTAATCTTTCTAAATTTTCTTGAGAGATGGTAAAAGATGATGGAGGAGGAGGGAAAATATTTTTCTCCACCTCTTCTTTAAATTGTAACACTGCTTCTTTAATTAAAGAAGAAATGTCTTTATAAACTTTCACAAATTTAGGTCTAAAATTTTTGTATAATCCTAAAATATCATAAAGCACCAAAACTTGCCCATCACAAAAAGGGCCGGCGCCAATCCCTATAGTGGGAATCCTCAAAGTATGAGTGATTAATCTCGCCAGCTCATAAGGAATACACTCCAAAACTATACTAAATATACCTTCCCTCTCCCATATCTTTGCCTGCCTAAGCAACCTTTTTGCTCCTTCATAATCTTTTCCCTGAACCTTAAAACCTCCTAATTTATCTACTGTCTGAGGAGTAAGCCCGATATGTCCCATTACAGGAATATTATTCTCTATAAGATCCTGAGTTACCGAAATTGCTTCCTCAAACCACTCTATCTTTACCGCATCCGCGCCTGCCTCTTCCACAAACTTTTTGGCATAAAAAAGAGCTTGAGAAGATTCTTTCTGATAAGCAACATAAGGCATATCTGCCACTACCAGAGTATCTTTGGCTGCTTTCTTTACTGCCTTTGTATGGTTAAACATCTCCTCAAAACTTATCTCTTTAGTCTGCTTCATCCCTAAAACTACATTTGCCAAAGAGTCTCCTACAAGAATTATATCGATACCTGCCTCCTCAACTATCCTGGCAAAAGAATAATCATAGGCAGTAAGCATAACAATCTTTTTTCTTCCTTTTTTCTTCTTTATATCCTCAAGCTTCATTCCTCTTAAAAATGATACAATTTTTCCCTGCCTTTCTCCATAAGAACCAAAAATACTTCTATCTTTAACTCTCTATGTTTACGTATAAACTCCTTAATTTTTTCATATCCCATAACCGAAAAAGCGGTAGCTAAACTATCTGCCAGTGTTGCTTTTTCTGCTGCTACCGTAACACTCAAGATTTTATTATCCTGGGGAAAGCCAGTAAGAGGATTAATAAGATGAGAATATTTTTTTTTCTTGAACTCAAAGTATTGCTCATATCCGCCAGAGGTAGCTACTGCCTGATTGGTTAAAGAGAAAGCAAAAATAATTTTGTTTTTATCCTGAGGGTCTCTTATTCCTATTCGCCATTTTCTATTTTTATATTTTCCCAGACAGAAAATATCTCCTCCCACATCGATTAAAGCAGATTCTATCCCTTCTTTTTTTAATCTTTCTACCACCTTATCTATTATATAGCCTTTAGCGATTCCTCCTAAATCAAGCTTTAATCCTTTTCTGCGTAAAGTTATTTTTTTATGAGTCTCATCAATAAGTATATCAGAAAAAGAATCCTTTTTAAGTTCCTCTACAGTTTCCTTTAAAGCAGTAAAATCTTCTATTTTCTTTCTCTCTTTAATCACCCCTTTCCAAAACTTATATAACCGTGCTTTACTTATATCAAAAAATCCACCGGTTAGTTTATAAATTTTTTCTGCTTCTTTTATGCATTCCATAAGTTCAAAAGAGGCAGAAAAAGGAATATTATAAGTAGAATTGAGTTGAGCTAATTCAGAATTAGGATCATACAAATTAAAAATTTTCTCTAATCGTCTGAATTCTTCCCCAGATATCTTTGCTGCGTTTTTGTAAGGAGAAACAATCCTGACCAAAGTACCACAAGAAACAAAACTGTCCTTATAAATTTTTTGACAACCCAAAAGAAAAAAAAGGAGCAAAAGCAACCTATACATTCATCTTTTAAGCCATTTTATAATCTCATCCCAAGCCCAACAATTAATAATATCTTTTCTCTCCAACCCTGCTCTTCTGGCGATAGCCACCCCGAATCTCAAAGAATGCATCTGATCAAGAAAATGAGCATCACTGCCTAAAGCAAATTTTATCCCTTCTTTTTTTGCCCGTATACAATTTAAATCATTCAAATCCAATCTTTCCGGATAAGTATTAATCTCTAAAGCTATCTGGTTATCTTTTGCTGCTTTAAAAACTTCTCTCCATTCTAAAGGATATTCCTCCCTTACCCCAAAAAGTCTTCCTGTAGGATGAGCAATTATATCTACATATTTATTTTTGCAGGCAGAGACAATTCTTTTTGTAAGCTGATGCTTTGTTTGTTTAAATCCATAATGAATTGCGGCAATCACAAGATCAAATTTTTTTAAGATGTAACCTGGATAATCTAAGCTTCCATCGTTTAAAATATCCACTTCTGTGCCACATAAAATTTTTATTCCTCTCAATTTCTTATTAAGCTTTTTTATCTCCTCTATTTTTTTCTCCACATCTTTCTCGGATAAACCTTTTGCTACTTTAAGGCCTTGAGAATGGTCACAGATCCCTACGAATTTATATCCTAATTCTTTAGCTTTTAAAGCAATCTCTCTGGGAGAGGAGGCTCCATCACTATAAGAGGAATGGATATGAAAATCTCCTTTTACCTCCTTCAATTCAACCACTCGAGGAAGTCTCCCTTCCAAAGCTAATTCTACCTCCCCTCTATCTTCTCGCAGCTCCGGGATTATATATTGCATACCTAACCGGTGAAAGATTTCTTCTTCGCTTCTGCCAGCAATTTTTTTGTTCTTCCCATTAAATAACCCGTATTCATTTATCTTCCAGCCTTTCCTCAATACAATCTGTCTAAACTTTATATTGAACTCTTTAGAACCAGTAAAGTATAAAAGTGCGGAACCAAAAGAGGTATCAGGAACTACTCTTAAATCTACCTGTAAATCAGAAGAAGAAATTACCGAGGATTTAGTGTCTCCGGAGGCTATTACTCTTTCTACATACCTCAAGCTGATGAATTTTTTCATAACTTTCTCAGGATAAGGAGAAACCACCAGAATATCGATATCTTTCACTGTCTCTTTCTTTCTTCTTAAGGAGCCGGCTATCTCTATTTTTTTAACTTCTTTTAACTTTTTAAGCTCTTTCAAAAAATAACCCGCTACCTCTTCAGCAATATAAAGAGGCTTTCTCTCCTTGCCTTTTTTAAATATCTCTATCCCCCGCAAGATATTCTCCTCTGTTTTCTCCTTAATTCCCTCAAGTCTCTTCAGTTTTCCTTCTCGGGCAGCCTCCTCTAACTTCTCCAAGGAGTCAATCTTCAGGCACTCATAGATTAGTTTTATTGTTTTTGCTCCCAGTCCCGGAATTTCCATCATCTTAAGCAACCCGGAAGGAACTTCTCTCTTTAATTTCTCATATTGAGAGAGTGTACCTTCCCTGACAATCTCCTCAATTTTTTTCGCCAAATCTTTTCCTATTCCTGGAAGAGTCTCTAATTTTCCTTCCTGAACTAATATTTTTATATCTTCGGTAAGATTCTCTATAATCTGAGAAGCTTTCTCGTAGGCACGCACACGAAAAAAATTTTCTCCTTTAAGCTCTAAAATCTTGGCAATATCGGAAAAGATCTTGGCTACTTTTTTATTCTCCACGCCAATTACGAGGGGAACTGGCAATCACTTTATTTTTTATTCCTCCACGTACAGTAAATTCTGCAATTATACAAATCTTTTTGGGACGGATAACTTTTTTTAAATCCTCCAAGATTTTATTTACCAGATGTTCATTATATATTTTTACATTACGAAAAGCATAAAGGTAATACTTTAAAGACTTAAGTTCAATAAGGTAGCGATTGGGAATATATCTTATAATAAGATGAGCAAAATCAGGCAAACCTGAGAAAGGACACAGAGAAGTTAACTCATTGCTGGACATCTCCACCAATACCTCCTGATGAGGATATTCATAAGGAATTGTCCTTAAAATGGAGACATCTATATCTTGAGGAAGAAAAGTCCTCGGTTGAGTTTTCTTCGCCTTTTTCTCTATTTCTGATTCTTTCCTATCCTCGTAAATCATCTAAAGAAAAATCTAAATGGTAAAGAAAAAAAGAATTAAGTAAAGAAAATATCTCCTCTTTTATTCTTTTGTCCGGATTAACTCTTAAAGAAGGAAAGAATTTTTCTTTCTGAATATACCTTATAAATGCTGCGGTTTGAGGACTAATAATTTCAACTTCAGTATACTTTTTTCTACAACGCTGGCAGATAAGCCCTCCTTGAGAAGCAGCAAAAAAACTTATTTTCTCAATAGAACTTCCGCAACTGAGGCAAGAGTTGAGATTTGGCTTAAACCCAGAAAAACTCAAAAATTTAATAAAAAAAACGCAAAAAACAATATAGGGAGAAAATCTTTCCAAAGATAAAAGAGAAAGATAAAAAAGCGAAAAAATCTCTTTGTTTCTTTCTCCATATGGAATTACCTTCTCGATAATCTTAATAAACTTTGCTGCTATGCGGGCTTTGTAATAATCATTATATAAATGAGGAAAATCCTTTATTAAGTCTGCGGAGGAAATAAGCCACAAAGAACTTCTGCGGGGATAGAAGAGAACTTCATTCAGAGTAAAAATATCCAAGGAAGAGGTAAACTCTTTCCTCCCCCTATAGAATCCTTTTAAAATCCCGCTTATCCTTCCGTAATTCTTTGTAAAAATATTTACCACCACACTTGTTTCCCGAAAATTTACTCTCTTTGTTACTATCCCTAAATCCTTAGCAATCATCTTTAATAAGTTTTAGAACCCTCTCCTGTTCTCTATACATTTCTCTTTTTTCCTTAAAAGAGACATCCTTGAATCCCAAAAGATGCAGTATTCCATGAATACTGCACAAAAGCAGTTCCTCTAAGAAAGAGGTATGATAGATTTTACTATTTTTTAATACCTCCTCTACCGAAATAACCACCTCTCCCAAAAATTGAGGGATGTAGGTATCTTTAAGGGGAAAGGCAATCACATCTGTAGGTGATTCTTTATTAAAAAAACTCTTGTTTAATCCTTTCATAAACTTATTATCGCAAAAAAGGAATGAAACTTCCTCCTTTACCCCCAGCACATCCAAAGCTTTTTCTATCTTCTTTCTTATCTTACTTATCCTTATCTTCTTTAAGCTTTGTTGATTTCTTATCTGAACTCTCATCTTTAGGATAAATTACCCGTGTATGAAATACGGCATTAAGAATATGGTTAAAGCTTTTAATTATCTTATCTAAATCAGACAAAGTAAGTCCGCTTTCATCTAATTCTCCTTCAAGAAATTTTTTCCTCACTACCTCCTTAACTAACTCCTCAATCCTTTTAGGTGTAGGCTCCTCAAGAGTTCGAGAAACTGCCTCGGTGGTATCAGCTAAGGAGACAATTGCCACCTCCCTTGATTGAGGAAGAGGGCCGGGATAGCGATAATCTTCCTCAAGATACTCATATTGATTGAGCTCTTTTGCTCGTTGATAAAAATAATAAACCAAACTTTTCCCGTGATGCTGTTGGATAAAATCAATTATACGAGGATTAAGTCGGTATTTTTTCGCCAATTCTATTCCTTCTTTTACATGATTAATGATAATCAATCTACTTATGGAAGGCTTGAGTTCCCGATGGGTATCTCGATAAGGAATCTGATTTTCCACAAAATACTGGGGTTTCAAAATTTTTCCAATATCATGATAGTAGGCTCCCACCCGTGCCAGTAAAGAATTTGCTCCAATGGCTTCTGCTGCTGACTCTGCTAAATGAGCAACCACCAAGGAATGCTGATAGGTTCCCGGAGCCTCAAGAATCATTCTTCTTAAGAGAGGATGGTTAAAATCAGATAACTCTAAAAGAGAAATATTAGTAACTACCCCAAAAATAAATTCAAAAATAGGTAAAACCCCGATAACTATAATGGAAGAGGCAATTCCACACCCTACACAGCTACCTAATCCCTCAATCTGAGAAAAAGAAAACTTTCTGGAAATATGAGGAAAATTTTTCATCAAAAAAATAATCCCATACTGAATTAGTCCTCCCCAAAAGCCTGCTTTTATTATCTGGGTACGGCGACGAATACGAAAACTTAACATACTCGCCAGAAAAGAAGCACAAAATAAAGAGATACAGAAGGAAAAATCCCTACCGGTAAGACTTGCTGCCAGAAAAGACAAAAAGATAGAAAACGAAAGGGAAAGTTCCAAATTATCAAAAAGAAGAGTTATCAATATTCCAAAACCTACTGCCGGAAGCCAAAAACCAGAAAGTTTAAATATTATCTTAATAATAAAAAAAATAATAATGATTAGACTGGTAAGAATCAGAAGGGTAGAAGCAGAAGGAAGCTTTTCCATTCTTCTTAAGAACTTCGCATAGATAAATAGTAAAGGAAGAGAGGCAAAAAAAGATATATCTAATCTGTAAAGATAAAATATCAACCCTATTCCTATAAAAAATATAGGAGCAACAAAAATCTCCCAATTATATTTTTTCTTCCTGGTAAAAATCTTCATAGGCTTGAATTATCTTCTGCACTAAGGGGTGACGGACTACATCTTTTTTGGTGAGATATATAAATTTTATGCCCGAAATGTGCCTGAGAATCTTAATTGCTTCCTTAAGTCCGGCGGGTTTTCCTCCGGGAAGGTCACTTTGAGTTATATCTCCGGTAATTACTGTTTTAGAATCAAATCCTAAACGGGTAAGAAACATCTTCAACTGTTCTGAAGTACAATTTTGGGCTTCATCCAGAATAATAAAAGCATCATTTAAAGTTCTTCCCCGCATATAAGCTAAAGGAGCAATTTCAATAATTCCGGTACCTAAATACTCCTCAATCACATCCGGTTCCATCATATCATATAAGGCATCATAAAGGGGTCTTAAATACGGCCCTAATTTATCATACATATCTCCGGGCAAAAATCCCAAGGATTCTCCTGCCTCAATTGCAGGACGTGTAAGAATAATCCTTCTTGCCTTCTGTTTATAAAGATAGTTAACCGCACAAGCCATCGCCAGATAAGTCTTTCCCGTTCCTGCCGGACCGATAGCAAAAGTGATATCATATTTTCTTATTGCCTCCACATATTTTTTTTGTCCCTCCGTTTTGGGAAGAATAAATTTTCTCTTTATGGAAGGCACCTCAATCTTTAATATCTCCTCATCTTTGGAAGAAAAAAACAAAGAAGATATATCTTCCTCTCTTAAGCTTACTCCTTCCTTTAGAAGACTTATCAACTTTCCAATTACCCGAGAAGCTTCTTCTACCCTTTTTTTCTCTCCTTCTATATATATCCCTTTATCTCTCAGATAGATATTAACATGAAACTTTTTCTCAATAATTTTAATATTTTTATCGGCAACACCGCAAACTTCTTTTAAAATAGCGGAATTATTAACCTCAATCAATCTTCCCATCTATTTAAAAATAGGTATTTTAATCTTTAGACCGGGATAGATTTTATCCGGATTCTTTATTACATCTTTATTCTCCTCATAAAGAAGAAGCCACTTTTTTGTGGTTCCATAAAACTTCTTAGAAATTTTCTGTAGAGTATCATTCTTCTCAACCGTATAGAGTTCATATTCCTGGAGAGGCTCTGGCGAAGAAATCTCTTCTTCTACTCCACCTTCTTCCTCCAATATCTCCTCTTTTATGCTCTTCTCTATTTCTTCTGTTTTTCCTTCCTCCTTAACAGCCTCTGGCTCCAAAGAAGAAACTTCTTTGGGAGGATGGGCTCCTAACTCCACCTCAAAAATAGTTACCTTCCGTGTCTTTTTAAGTTGAGGGGGGGAGGGAGGCTCTCCATAAAGATAACCTTGATTGCCTTCAACATCTAAATCCCGGCGAGGCTTCTCAATAGTGTAAGTCCTTATAAGACACCCGTATAAAAAAATCAATCCTAAAAAAATGAGAAAATACCTCATTTCTCCTCCTTTTCTTTAGTGTCAATTCCTAATTCTTCCAATTGTCTCTTTTCTACCTCTGAAGGAGCATCAGTTAACATACATACTCCTTTCTGAGTCTTAGGAAAGCCTATTACCTCACGAATACTTTCTGACTTAGTAATTATAGCATACAACCTATCTAAACCAAAAGCAATTCCTCCATGGGGAGGAGCTCCGTAGCAAAGGGCACGCAGAAGGAACCCAAATCTTTTTTCTCTTTCTTCTTCATTTATTCCTATCAGAGAAAAAATCTTCCTCTGCAGTTGAGGCTCATGAATCCTTATTGAACCACTGGCAACCTCTACTCCATTAAGAACCAAATCGTAAGAACGTGCTTTAACTAAAGAAGGGTCTCTATCTAAAAGTTCTACATCCTTAAGGGAAGGCATAGTGAAAGGGTGGTGGAATGCTTGCCATCTTTGCTCTTCCTGATTATATTCAAAAAGAGGAAATTCGCAAACCCACAAAAATCTAAAATCTCCTTTCCCAATATCAGGCTTATCTGTAGAGTAATTTTTCATTGCTTCCTCATACCCGATTCTTAAAAAAGGCGTTTTAAGTTCTATATCCAATACTTCCCTAAATACAAATTTAAGCATATCCTCAACTAATTTATAAATATCCTCCTCCTCGACAAAAGAAAGTTCTATATCTAACTGGCTGAACTCAGGCTGTCTATCTTTCCTTAAATCTTCATCACGAAAACATCTTACAATCTGATAGTATTTATCAACTCCTGCTGCCATAAGAATCTGTTTGAAAAGCTGAGGAGACTGAGGTAAAGCGTAAAACTTTCCTTGATTTAGCCGTGAAGGGACTAAAAAATCTCTTGCCCCCTCAGGAGTAGATTTAGTAAGATAGGGAGTTTCGACCTCTAAGAAACCACATTTATGAAGGTACTCCCTAAATTTATAGTTAAATTTACTACGCAGGATAAACTTATCCAGAAGGGATTTTCTTCTTAAATCAAGATACCGGTGATAAAGACGTATATCTTCAGAAACCTCTATCCTCTCTTCTATAGAAAAAGGTAAATCCAAAGAAGAATTTAAAATCTCCAGCTGGTGAGCGCAAACTTCAACCGTCCCCGTAGAGAGCTTAGGATTTTCTGTGCCTTGAGGGCGTCGATTTACTTCCCCTTTAATCTTTATCACATCTTCATTTTTTAACTTCTTTGCTTTTTTATAAATCTCCTTAAAAGAAGGGAGGAAAACAATCTGTGTCTTTCCATAGCGGTCTCTTAAATCAATAAAAATAATCTTTCCATGGTCCCGTCGGGAATCCACCCACCCACAAAGAATAACTTCTTCTCCAATATTATTCATATTAAGCTGACCGCAAGTATGTGTTCTCAACATTTTTATTCTTAAAGATTTATCTTTTCTAAAAACTGGTTCCAGTCTACCTTCTCCTGCTGAGACTTCCTCATATCCCTCAAAGTAAAAAAACCTTCTTTTAATTCCTCCTCTCCTATAATGATCGTGAATTCGGCCCCTAACTTTTGAGCTAATCTCAGTTGAGCTTTTAGGGATTTCTCAAGATAGCTCATCTGAGAAGGAACATCCCTTTCTCTTAAAGAATTTAACACCTCTATCGCTTTATCCAGACAACTCTCTCTATAAGCGATAAATACTTTTAAATAAGGCCTTTTTTTCTCCTCTTCCAAAAGAAGCATCATCCTCTCTATGCCTAAAGCAAAACCTATCGCAGGGATATCCGGACCTCCCATATTCTTAACCAAAGAATTATACCTTCCTCCTGCACCACAAGCATCTTGTGAGCCTAATTTATGAGAAACAATTTCAAACACTGTATTGGTATAATAGTCAAGGCCTCTTACCAGGGTGGGGGAATAATCATAGGAGATTTTTAACCTATCCAAATAGTATAAGACGCGTTTAAAATGTTCTTGACAGGAAGAACAAAGATAGACATCTTTCTTA
>Ga0164318_10002942_pt1 | contig 15979 bp, 15 predicted proteins | sample GuaBasSedimGuay9_FD_113734 | JGI IMG/M metagenome (GOLD analysis project Ga0164318, IMG submission 113734) | Subseafloor sediment microbial communities from Guaymas Basin, Gulf of California, Mexico - Guay9, Core 4571-4, 0-3 cm | ecosystem: Environmental > Aquatic > Marine > Hydrothermal vents...
CCGAATTGATTTCTTATTGTTTATATTATTGCCTATTATTCAAGATGAACTTTTATAATTTATATAAACAGTTTGAATGTAAAAAGTTAGATATATTTCAGCAACAGTTAATCAAACGCTACCAACAAGTTAAAAGGATAAGAAATCATGAGGCCAAGAAGTTTTAATGTTTATATCAAATTAATTGTTATTTTCCTTATATTGTCATTTAGTGCAAATTTTTGGTTTTCATCATTTAATGCTCAGGGTCAAAATTTTAGTTTAATCAATAAATCTAACCCGACCGAAGAAAATAAGTTGACAATAAAAAATATCGAAATTAATGAAAATAATGTATTTGATCTAGAAAGAAGTATTAAAACAGCTATAAAAAATAATCAAAATATAGATATTGCGCAGGCAAAGATAGAGGAAAGCGAAGCGAAATTAAAAAAAATTAACAGGAATTTCCTGCCAGAAATATCTGCAGATTTTTATAAAGCCTACGCACTTAATGAAGAAAATAACATCACTTCCTCTGCTGTAATCCTTAAACAGCCAATTTATACTGGAGGTAAACTTACTGCTTTAAAAAAGAAAGCTTCGATAGATGTTGAATTGGCTGAATTAGATTTGAAAAAAGAAATCAATAAGTTAATACTCCAGGTTAAAAAGACTTACTTTACTATTCTTGTTTTAGAGGAATATAAAAAGATAGCTGAAGAATCGGTAAAAAGGCTAAAAGATCATCTATCTTCGGTAAAGAAAAAATACGAAGAAAAATTAATACCCAAGACTGAAATATTAAAAGTTGAAGTTCAATTAACTAAAGCAGAATATGAACTTGAAGAAACCAAAAGAAATCTTAAAACAGCTAAAGAAACTTTTAATAGTTTATTAGATAGGGACCTTGATGCTGGCGTTGAAATTGTACATCCATCAAAACATTATATACCAATTTCTATCAGCTTAAATGAATTCCTTAGAATTGCATATAAAAACAGACCGGAGTTACAAAAAATAGAAGCTACTTTGATTAACAATGAGTTAGATGTTAAGCTGGCTAAAAGCAAAAAACATCCTCAGATTTCATTTGTAACTCGCTATGAATGGGAAGATGATATTTATATAGATAGAAATGATGCTATAGTGGGCTTATCAGCAACGTGGTCTGTGTGGGACTGGGGTAAAAATAATCAAGCAATCGAAGAAGCTAAATCTAGAGTAAAGCAAACGCGTAGCAAAAGAATCTTAACAAAGAAAAAAGCTGAATTAGAACTAAGAGAAGCTTATTATAATTTACAATTAGCTGATAAAACTATTGAGTTAGCGAAGAAAAATCTCAAAGCTGCCGAAGAATATTTTAAAAAAGAAAAAATTAGATTTAAAAATGGTTTAGCAACCAACAGAGATGTCTTAGATGCTCACTTAGTGCTAACAAAAGCTAAACATTATTACGCTACGACGGTTAATGCCTATGGTGTGAGTAAGGCAAATTTATCGTATCTGGCAGGAGTTAGATTTCTCAATGAAGTGGAAAAACCGTCATTAAAAGATTTAACCGATGATGAGTTTCTGAATTTAATTAGTAGAAAAGCTTTTTATTACTTTATGGACAATCAACATCCAAAAACCGGGCTTTTTGCTGATAGCGCAGGTAGCGCTGATGCAAGTATTGCCGTAAGTGGCTTTGGTCTAACTGCGCTTTGTATAGGAGCAGAAAGAGGTTGGATTGATAAAGAAGAAGCTGAAAATAGAGCGTTAAAATGTATTAATACTTTTATAAAAAATACAAAAGATCCCAACGATATAATTGCAGAAGGTAAATATGGTTTCTTTTACCATTTTTTAGATATGGATACGGCAAAGAGAGTTAAAAACTGTGAAGTTTCTACTGTCGATACAGCTTTATTGCTTTGCGGCGCTATTACAGCTGGAGAATATTTTGGAGGAATCGTAAAGGAAGCTGCTGAATCACTCTATAAAAATGCTCAATGGGACAAATTTTTGAATAAAAATCGAAATAGCTCCCATTTTAATTGCTTTACTATGGGCTGGACACCAGAAGGTGACTTTCATGAAACGCACTGGGATTTTTATTCAGATGAAACAATGTTAATTAATTTGTTAGCAATAGGTTCGCCAACTTACTCAGTTAATCCTAATGTTTTTTATAGTTTTACAAGAAAAAAGGGGAAATATAAAAATGGGGAACTCTTTATCTATTCTTGGAATGGTGCTCTATTTACATATCAGTACGCCCATGCCTGGTTTGACTTTAGAGGTTTGGTAGATAAAGAAGGAGTTAACTGGTGGCATAATTCTATTAATGCAAGTATTGCAAATAGAAAATTTTGCATTGACAACTCTAATAAATATATCACCTATGGACCTAGCAGTTGGGGAATAACCTCTTGTGAGTTACGTGATGGGAGATATGTTATGCATTTTGGTGTTCCACCTTGCGGAAGAAGTATACCTGTTCATGACGGTACTATATCTCCTTCAGGTGCCGCAGGATCTATAATCTTTATTCCCTTCAAATCATTATCTGCATTAAAATATTATTATACTCTGCCCCATCTCTGGGGTGTTTATGGATTTAAAGATTCTTTCAATATTGACAAAAATTGGTATTCTCAAAAATACTATGGCTTAGGAAAGGGTATCGAGCTTTTGATGATTGAAAACTTTAGAACAGGTTTTGTATGGAAACACTTCATGAAAAATCAACACGTCATAAATACCATTAAGAAGGCTGGCTTAAAAAATAAAAATGAGTTTTAATAAGAATATTTTATTATCTCAATTCTCTCTGGCTTGCTGCATAGAGAAGGAATTTTAATGTGTCCTACGCTAATTCTATTATATTCGCCAAGAGCGGGATCAAGGGGAATCCATCCGTCTTTGCCCATATATACTTCTGTCCATACATGCCGAATGAATGATCCGCTATACAATAATGGAGAATATAAGTATCCTGTTGATAATCTTGCAGGTATTCCAATGGAGCGACATAATACTACGTGAAGTAACGAAAACCCTTCACAATTACCTCTTCGGCTCAAAAAAACATCTTCAGCTGTCCTTTTTGATGGGTCGTATTTTATATTGTTATTTACCCACTGTGCTAATTCAACAGCCGCGCTCCAAGAATTTTTACATTCTTTTGTAATTTCTTCAGCTTTTCTCTTTAAAATTAAATTATTAGAATTACCTTTTATTTTTGAACTGAGATAATTTAATAGTATTTGTGAATCACTCACCTTTTGAGGAAAATTAGGGGCGCCTTTACCATAATATTGATTTGCTTTTATTATAAAAACTCCATTAATTAAATTGTCCTTAATTGTTCCTTTAAAGGTCTGATTTCTACTTTCTAGTTTAGCTTTGGTTATTTCTCGACTTATAACACGCATTTTTGTCTTTACCCATAGCTCCTTTAGTTCTTTAATGTGGGGGATATAAACATCTACAGGACATGATAATTTTGAAACTAGATTAAGCCTTTTTATATTGTTTATTATGCTCTTATCAGCTAACTCTACAGTTAGTTCTTGTAGTGGCTGCTCATATCTTATTAATTTATTTGAAGTTATATCTATCCATAATTTTATCGTCATTTGATATGGCGATAACACTTTCATATTATAAATCTGGCATAGATAATTTTTGTCATTTATAACTATCTCCTCTATGTCGCCTTTTTTAATCTTTAATCTCGCTATTTTAAACAAGGGTGGCGTGAATGTATTAATACATACCATATTCTCTTTAGAATTTTCAAATAAATTCTTTAAATAACTATAATTGTCTATAGACAGAAATAAATTATTTTTTTTAGAAATGATTTCTCGCGATTTAATCCTATTTTTGCCAAAATGAGTTATAATGATTTTATCATTTAAATATACACAATTAATTCTATCTTTCTTTTTGCCATTTATAATTACTGTTTTGCAAAAATGCGGTTCGTTTTTTAAATAATTAAAGTATAATTTTTGATCCAATTTTACATCATAAGCAATTCTGCCCAATTTAAACTGCATAGTATACTTAGTGCTGTATATATCATATTTACTATGCTTTGTTGAAATAATGTTTCTTGTCTTCCATCCAATTAAGTTATTGTTCATTTTAATAGCATAAAAATCTTCATTGGATTTTAAATTGTCGTAATCTAAAAAAAATGAATAGAACCAAATAAATAAAGCAATACATATTATTGACAAAACTAAAAATTTTAGAAAAAAAATCTTGCTGACGGGGAGTTTCTTTCTCATCAGAAATTAAAAGTATTATAAAAATTTATTAAAACTAAGCGCTTGATGTTATTATTCTTTCGGATGTTAAAAATTTACCAAGGAAAGTATTGACTAATACTAATATTATTATCAAAACAACATAGCTTGTTAACTCTATATAACCTACTTCAACATTAGAAAACTTATTAAGAGCTAAAAAAGAATATAAAAACGCAATTCCGAATAGGACAAAACTACTAATTCTCACATCATTTGTAAGAAACTGTATGCCTCCTATAAGACAAAATAGAGTAAAACATAAAAGAGGTGTAATGGTAAAATTTAATAATATAGAATTTACGGTTAGAGTATGGTTAATAAATTCAAAAGAATATGCTAAGCCCAATATCAGAATAGATATAAAGATAATACATACTGCAGAAAAATATGCAACCAAAGATACCAATAAAGATTTTCCAATCCATACTATCTTGGGAGTTAAAGGTGTGGCGAGGAGGGACTCAATCGTTTTTTCTGCTTTTTCACGAAAAAACATTTGAGGTGTTAATGTCCACCCAAGAAAAAGAGTTAAAAATACTAAATGACGCCCAAAATAAATATTTAAAAACAAATTTAAAAAAGCTGGTTTTAGAATTAATGTTTCATAGAGACGCATAATTATAAAAGTGTCAACGCAAAGAAAAAGTAACACTGATATAAAATACCCCTTTTTACGAAAGACGGTTTTACTCTCCTTTCTCATTATTATAAATATTTCTCTAAATCCATTATACATTATGTCTTATACATGATTATGTCTTTGATATTGACATGTAAGCATCTTCCAAATTTCCCACATTCTTCTTTATCTCTACAAATTTTATTCTATTTTTTATTAAGCCCTTTATTAATTTATCTATGTCATTTATGCTTTTTAAATAAATTTTTAATTTATTGCTATCATCAATCATGCCACTTATGAAATCGAAAGATTGTATCAATTTTTTATCCTCAACAGTAAGGAAATTCTGAAGTACAACTTCTACACATGGTTTATTATATTTGCTAATAATATTTTCCGTTGTGTCACATTCTTTTAATCTCCCTCTTACAATTACAGCTATTCTCCTACAAATTTGCTGTATTTTATAAAGATGGTGTGAAGTGAGAATAATTGTTTTATCTTTTTTTGCTAAATCAAAAATCACATTCCTAATAGTCTCTTGCGTTTCTGGATCTATTCCAGAAAAGGGTTCATCATAAATCAAAATAGAAGGATCATGAATTAAAGACCTCGCTATTGCAAGTTTGTGTCTCATTCCTTTGGACAAAGTATAACATATACTATTTTTACGATCTTGAAGTGTAAATAGCTCTAGCAATCTATCAATTCTATATCTTCTTTTCTTCTTTGTTATTCCGTAAATCTGTCCAAAATAATCTAAATTATCATAAACTGTAAGCTGCTCGTATATTCCAGGATTTTCGAATAAAAAACCAACTTCTTTCTTAATATCTTTTAAATTTTTTTTATTAACGCGGTGATCCTTTATGAAGATATCCCCTTTATTTGGCATTAGAAGACCAACTAGAAGTCGAATAGTCGTTGTTTTTCCTGCACCGTTAGGGCCTAAATAACCAAAAATGTCCCCTTTGTTTACAGAAAAAGTTACGTTATTTACAGCAGTTATATTTCTAAATTTCTTAGTTACATTCACTAATTTAATCATCTTAAAACTCAATAATTATACACTCTCTACTCTTACTTTTTTAATAACAAAATTTTTCGTCCTCATAACAACTTGACTCTGCAAATACTCCCTTTTTTATCATTTCATCAATCTTATATTCTTTCGCCCACTTACAATATTTGTTCTTTGTCTTATATATTCTTACACCCCTTATAGGACAATTTCGACAAAATGGCAAAAATTTACAATCTCCACATATTTGTTTTGATGGAGCACGAAGTTCCCTAAAATACCAAGATAAGCTGTTACTAAAAATATCTTTAGGGTTTTGGTCATTAAGATTACCAAAAGAGGAAGAACTACTTTTAGCCATCATAACACAAGGTCTTACATTTCCTTGAGCATCTAACACAAAAGTTTTCCAACCAGCACCACAATTGCCATCTCGCTCCATTTGCTCCTTGCTCTCTTTAGTGAGGATGGTGAGAAAATCTTTGTGTCTTTCATAAATGAGCTTTTCATATTCTAACATTCTTTTTCTCTCTTCTGTAGATACATCCCAATTTATACTTTGGCCCCTTCCATAAGGCAAGACGGGAGAAAAAGTAAAACTATCAGCTCCCAATCCTTTAGACAAAAGGAGCGTATTTTCTATATCGTAAAAATTATCAGGTGTTACACTCATGCCCACTCTTACGTAAATACCATATTGAGACAAACACGAAATTGCATGTTTTGCACGTTCAAAAGAACCGTTTACTCCTCTAAAATTGTCATGAAAATCAGAAGTGGAAGAATCTAAACTTACACTAACTACAATTTTTTCTCTATATTTTTTCATCTTATAAGCTACTTCTTTATTTAAAAAATATCCATTTGTTAATATGGCTATTACAGCAAAATTTTCTCCACAAAATTCTAAAATGTCGAAAAAATCTGAATGCATTAGTGGTTCTCCGCCTGTCAGCTCAATACCTTTAACTCCATTTTCGACCAACGACTTTAATATAGACAACATATCTGGCGTTGATAATTCTTTTAATTTCTGAGAGTCTCCTTTATAACAATGTTTACACTTAAGATTGCAATTATCTGTGAGCTCAACAGTTACATTAATTGGCATATAATAATCCTCACTTCCAGTAAACTTCGGTGCAGTCTTTGAAGATTTCCTCTGGAGAAATTTTATATGACCATGTTCTTTAGAAGTTTCTAAAAAAGAAAGAGTATAAAGAGTATATTTTTTGTAATCTGTTGGATTTTTGATATTATTAAAAGTACAAAATTTTTCTATAATTTCTTTAACGCTATAGGCGCCATTACATAATTTTAATATATCTTTCGCCGATTTATTCACAAAAAAAGCTCCTCGTAATTCCATCCAATTATTCTTCTTTTTGTTGGGGCGGAATTTCTGGCTCTTGCCATATATTACTCCACCATCTGGAAATATATGGAATTCCACTCCTTCGCTCAACGAGGGACATATATTATTTAATTCTGAACTCAACAGCATCATTGTAAATCTCCTTCCATTTTATTTAAGTGCCTTTCACAAAACTCATAACATCTTTATTTACAATGTGTTATGGGTACACTTTGCTTTTATTTCACCTCCACTTGCGTAACTACTTGTAACTCTTAATGTTGTAATTGTATCACTCGTCGACAAAACACTACTTTTGCCCATTTTTATGGGGGGTGGAGGTGAAAATTCTTCTTTTTTTCCTGCCCTTTAGTTTTGTGAAACCCTCTTGTTTTTAAGGTGTTAATTTTTGCTATTTTCTTGATTGAGAATAAATTACAAATTTCTGAGTTTCACCTCACCACTGCTGAATCTATGTTATAATTCCAAAGAACAATTTCAGAAAACATCCACCTTTCACAAAACCGGAGATCTTTTATGGAACGTCAAAAATTACTCTTTTCGCTTGAACATCTTTTCGATATCAACCCACTTAAAAATTATGAGCTGTTATTTAATAATTTAGATCCTTGTGGCCTTAGCTCTAAACTCCGTCCTAAAGGTGGCCCGCTCGCCTTATAATCCCGCCTGCCTATTAAGAGCACTTATATATAAAAATCTTCGTGGCCTAACTAACCTTTCTGACTTAGTCGATGATATCCTCAATAATCCCAGCATAGCCATAAAGTGTGGATTTGATATCTTAAAGCCTCTTCCTTCTATTGAGAGATTCTCTCGCTTTTTAGGACAGACACCTAATAAATTACTACAGGATATTCGCCTGAATCTGGTTGATAACCTCATCAAAGCCGACCAAATCAAAGCTAAATACTTATCCCTGGACTCCTGTCCTATACCTGCTTGTGTCAAAGAGAATAACCTGAAAACTTCTGTCAAGGATCGATTCCTAAAGGGTAAATTCATTAAAGGCGATCCTGGCGCAGGACGCGGTGTTATTGTTCACTACCCCCAGCTTCACAAGAAAAAGATTTGATACTCCTGGGGATACCGTAACCATGTTTTGTCAGTGATGCCGAGTCTGAGTTGCCCATCTGGGAAGTAACCAAGACTGCCAATGTCTTTGAGTCAAACCCATTTATTCCTATGTTTAACAACATAAAGGAAAGACTCTCTTTTGATATTACTTGGATAATAGGTGATTCTGCTTTTGATTCAGAATCCATTCTTAATTATATTTTCAAAGAACTGAAAACCAAGCCTTATATTGCTCAAAATCCTAGAAGAAAAACTAATCTAGAATACGAAGTATCTCGTAAGGGTTCTCGTATCTGCATCGCTGGTTTTGAAATGCAGTATTGGGGCAGATTCAAAGACCGTGGCAAATTACGTCTTAAATTTGTCTGTCCTATTACTCATTCTAAAAGCTTTAGAAAGAACAATCCTTATTGCCCTTATGTGGCATCCTAAGTTCCTTAACGCTAAAGGCTGCACTGCCTATCTAAGGGCAGATAAAAATATCAGAGAAGTATCACTTATGGCTCTGAAGAATTTAAAAAGATCTATAATCTCCGTACTGGTTCCGAAAGAATCTTCAGCCGCCTCTTATCAGTGTGTATGCAAGCGGCCATCTATCAAAAGGCTTAAAGCTATTACCAACTACTGCACTATTGCACATATTACTGTGTTGTTGGTTGCTCTAACCGCTGTAAAAACTGGCAATAAAGATAAATCCGCTTTATTAAAACCCTTCTTCCAAATCTTTAATTTCGTGAAGCCCTATTTAATTATACACCGCCTTTTCTTTTTTCTGTCAAACTCAGAAAAAATTAATCATAACAGTCGATAAATGGATGTATTTTATTTACGCAACAATATTTAGAGCTAGAAGCGCCCCGAATGCCTCTGCGTCAGGAATAAGTGGCGAATCCCATAAACATACAGAGCACAGATAGCATGCGTTACACCCTGCGCAACACGCCATCCCCAAAGGTAAATATTGTGGTATTTCCACCATCTTTTTATCACCTCCTATATATTTTTTTATTTACTCAACAAGTTTTGATGTAGTTCTGCTATGAGTTCTCAAACGCCATTTCTGACCGGACATAGTCAAAATAAAACTAGAATTAATGTCTTTTATGCTTTTTATAATTTTACCTTCAGAAAACGCGAAAAACAGCACTTCTTTTGTCATCTGTTGACCTTCAACTTGAATATTGTTGTATATATCGAAATTATCAACTTTTAAAAAGGATGGGCGTAAAAGCAAACTTTCAATTTTTGCGGTATTGTATTCGCCAACTTGTTCAAAGGAGATAAATTTGTAATGTTTTTCAATTATTTTTTCATTTCCATCAGGAAATGTCATTTTAATTTTTTGTATCCAGGTATCTCCAGGTACAACTTTTCTACTTGGAAACTTGCCGGTAATATCTTTATATTCTGCTCTAGACATCTCTCCAGAGATTTCTGACATTATTCCTTTGTCACTGCTGACATTTATAACTTTTCCATTTTTCAACATTACAAGTTTAGATTTGAAATTTTTTATTTTTTTAAGGTTGGGGTTCTTGCTCTCAATCCATCTACTTATATAAATTTTTCCTTCTTTGTCAACTCTTTCTATGCTTTGTTTTGATAAAAATTCTACTTTAGATCTTTCTTTAGGCATTTCTTTGTCCATATCACTCTTCTTTAATGGCATAAGCTGCCTGCTACTTTCTGTGCAAACTTTATAAACTAATAATTCGTTCTCTTCTGGCTTAAATTCAAGCTTTATTGGCTCTTTTTTACCTCCTTGAGCGTAGCATACAAAATGAAAAAAAACAAAGAAAATAATCAAACCTACGAAAATTTTAAATAAGCTTCCTCTCATGGATAACCTCCTACTTCTACCAATTTTCTATCTTAATAATATTGTTTTGAGTTAGTGGAAAATAAATTTAGAAAATCCATCGTTTAAATTTTTATATCTTGCTAAAGCGTGTTCGTAATCACCTATCCCTTCATAGCAATAAGCAAGAGAATATTCTAATTTTTCTTTATCAATAACACTTTCTTCATCATTATAATTACCTATGAGATCTTGATATATTGACAAAGCTTCTTTATAATTTTGAGAAAGCCTTAGGCTCTCAGCTATTTTATACTTAAATACAAATAACCTCTTCGAATCCACACAGAGATCTAATGCATCGTTATAAAATTGTCTTGCAAAAATGTATTCCCCGACATTAAAATAATTTGTTCCTATTTTTTCTATTTCTTTTATTTTCTGACTCGTGCTCACTCTAAGTAATTCTAAATATTTTTTATGCAAAGGAAATGAATATTTATACTGTTTTACATTGAAGAATTTATCAGCAAACTTTTTAGCTTTCTTATATGGCTTTAAATCTTTTGCTATTTTATCCTCATTTGCTAGCATAATATTCAAATAATTATCGTATGCCGACTTTGCTTCCTTATAATTTTCAGAATTAAATAACATATCAGCGCTATTTTCCAATTCTTCAATCGAAACCACATTGCCTTCTTTAATCATTTCTATAATATAGTATGTATTTAGTATATTGCCGAAGTTAAACAACTGGTATTTATTAAATTCCTTGATTACTCTTTCAATTTGCTTCTTCCTCCATTTATTGTTTATATCCACCCTCTCTATAAACTTTCTTAAACGTTTAAAATTATCCCTTGCTTTCTCACTTTCATCTAACCTACTATAAATTACAGTTCTTAGAACGTAAGAATTAATAGTAAGCTCCAAGGGTGGATTATTAGTTAAGCATTTCTTTACTTCCTCTATTGCTTCATCATAATACTGACGACTTATGTCAATATAGAGACGTGCTGCTTTTATATTATCTTGCTTCATTAGTTTTTCTAACTGATCAACTCGGCTCTTAGCTAATATGTAATGCACTCGTGCATTCTCATTAGAGCTCTTATTTTGAGATTGAAAATTATGTATTTTTTTAACTAATTCGTCATAATCTTCATAGGTTTCACATAACGCTTCTTTTTTAATAAAAGAATTTATAATATCTGTGTCTTCCTCGGCATAACATAAAAATATACTATTTAATATTAAAACGACTAAAATGAAAAATTCAAGACTCTTAAAAATCCACCTCTTGTTCAATTTAATTATTATTTTTATTATCATGATATGTTTTCTACCATATTGATAAACATAAACGATTCTACTACAGCGGCGATTACAAGTGAAAGAATAACTACTAAATATAACCATGCCGTGTCTTTGAAAGCTAAAATAAGTGCTTTTTTTCGAGAAGACACACTATATCCACTCGGCCAAATGAACGACAAACCTATATTAATGCCAAGTGAACATGCGATAAGATATGCTCCAAATTCAAAAATAACAACAATCCAAAGAGGATTTAAAAGTGCTTGCTGTGTAGAGGTTTGGTACAATGCTATTCCAAGCCCCCATCCATTAATAAAAAATAGCAAAAAAGCAGGATAAATAACCACCGATGTTGCAGTCATATATAATGCTACCATTAAATTATTTATAAAAATCAGCAAACCTCCTTTTAAAAAATATCCATTCATCAACGTTGGAATAATCTCCCTTGAGATTACACCAAAGAATCCACTCGCCTTTGACACCTCTTGTAATACTTTAAAAAATGATAAATTTTTAAAAATATTAACAATTTCTAGAATTAATGCATTTTTTTTTATTTCTACCCCTAAAAAACTAATCCAGCAAAATATTATACTTATAAAAATATAAAATGAGGTGAGTACTATTAATATTTTACCTATTTTCTTAAACGCTTTTTTTATTTTAATAATGCCCTTTTTAAAACTCTTTTTGCCAAAATTCATTTCTGTATTTACTTTTTTATGGAATACATCTAAAACCAATTTTGTAGTCCCAATTTCCCACAATGGATCTTCACCTCAGCTCTCATCCCAATCTTCGGCTGAAATGGCATTGAATCCGGTCTTATTAAAACATTTATCACGTTTTCTTTAACTACAACTTTCCTTAATTTCTCCCAAGCAACATGATGAATTTTAACAACTTTTCCACTTATTGGCTTATCGGGATAGCTCAAAAAAGAAACGGAAACATCATCGCCAACTTTGATTCTTTTTATAACCTTTTCATCAACCGGTAACTCCAAAAAAACCTCATCCACGTTAGCAATTTCACAAATCTTATCTCCTTCTTCAACATATGTACCAATTCTATCTTCTATATTATCAACAATTATACCTGTAATTGGAGAAACTATCTTTGTATTTTCCAATGACTCATTTAAATATTCTATTTCATTTTCCAAAGCTTCTTTTTGATCTTTATAGATATTAAATTCTTGTAATTCGCTATCATAATCAAGTTTTATCTTTTCAAATTCAGCTTGAGCAATAACGTCTTCTTTATACAGCCTTTCGTTGCGTTCGACCATAACTTTTAGATAGTTTAGTTTTTTCTCTAACTGCAAGAGTTTTTTCTCTACCATATCTTTTTCAAGCTTGGCTTCTTTTAAATCTTTAATCAGCTCATTATTATGCAAATGACCGATTAAAGCATTTTTTTTAATCCTGTCACCACTTGTTACATTTAAATCTTTGATTACACCTGCTACTTTGGCTTCTACTGTAACAAATTCTGACGGAATTACTCTTGCTTTGCCAGATATAGGCATATCTATGTCTATAATAAATATTAAGAAAATAAACAAAACACAACATGCTGCAATAAATTTTAACCGCTTACCGTTAATATTAATTGATTCAACGCCTTTAAACAAGTTAGGAGGTTTATATTTTTTCATTTTGTTTCTTCTATTTTTGCTAACTATGCAATGCTTATCATTTTATCTATCTATTGTCAATTTTAAAGGCCAAGGTAAAGCTGTAATATATATAATAGGTATGCTTAATGTAAAGCTCAATATTATCGGCATTGCAAATAAAGCGCCGTAAGGAGTATTAATAATGCCAAAAAAAAGCATAAATAAGCCCAAGGCTGTGCTTGGCCAAAAATTTTTAACTGTTCTTTTTATGGATAATAACTCATAGGGATTCTTTTCTGCTGGTTTCCAAGCGAGCTTTTGAAAAGCGATAGTTATTATATCTAACGACTGATAAAAAATATTATTCAAACAAATAAGGGTAGAAAAGAATATTTCTTTAACGATATCTATAGCGTCTTCTGCGCTTCGGCATATAACGAACTTGTGAAAGAAAACAGTGCCCAAAATCGTAATTGCCATTGCAGTCATTGGTATGTTGAGGGTATTTTGCTCAGAGAAAATAAGGGGTTTAAAAAACAAATACTGGCCAAATAAAAGTGAACTGCCTAACAAACTTAATATAATCCAAGCTAAAAATACAGCTTGAGTGATATACATATATAAGCCATAGAATATATAAAATCTTGCTCCGACAGATAAATTTCTGGCTGTGAGCAAGGGAAAAGTTTGAAAATTACCTTTTATCCACCTCCTGTCTCTTAGTCTCATGCCAAGATAATTACTAGGGGCTTCTTCATAACTTACAACATCAGGGCAATAAACAGTCCTTAGCCCTTTTTGATTTAAAAGAGCCATATCCCATATATCATGGCTTAAGATACCTTTGGGGATTTCTATTTTTAAAAAGGATTTAACTCTTATGAGATTGCCGTGGCCAAAAGATGGCGAACAACCAAAAATTCTTTGATTGGTTTCAGTATAAAGTTTCTGCACTATTCGTGTGCTTATTGCTTGCCACCTACTAAAAAGTGTTTTTGCATGAGCAACTTCTATACGAGTTTGAAACATAGCTATATCTTTATTCTTAGGGTGTTCAGCTTTTTTTATAAGTTTCAATAAAGCTCCCTTTGGGAGCATAGAATCTGCATCGCAAACAATAAAATATTCAAACTCCTTATAATGATGAATAAGCCATTCCTTAATATTTCCTTGTTTTCTTTCTTCCGGGGTTTCTCTGTGCCAATAATAGATCTTTTCTCTTCCAAATTTACTTCGCAATCTCTTGACTACTTTTCTTTCGTATTCAAGATAATCTCTGTCGGAATCACTAAGAAAACAAAGTCTTACGCCAGGTAGATTGTTGTTGCTAAGTGTATACTTCATCCGTTCATATAGACCGAATGATTCATTGCGCACAGGATAGATGATTGCACAAGGCGGAATTGTCTTTAGCTTCATTTCTTTCAACACATAAGGCTTTGTGATTAAATAATAAAAAGAGCAAACTAAATTATAAGCTACATTAAATATCAATATAGAAAAGCCGATAAGCCAAAATGCCGGGAATAATAGATTGCCTCTTTCGAAAACAATAAAATTAGCGCATACACACGTAGCGAAAAATGTGATAGCGAAAACAAGGCCTAAATAAATACCTGGTTTACTTATGTTTTTATAAAAAAAATATAAAATTTTCATCTATTTAATAGACAAATAATGAAAAACCCCCACCTATCCTGTTAGGGTTAAATTGAGGTTAATTGTCGAACATTTATTTTATGAGCAGATAACATCTTTTTATTCTTCTTCGTGCCCACAGGGGTAAATTAAATTTTATACCTATTTGCTCACCTTTGTCAAAGAAATTACTTTGTGGAGTTTACCCAGTTTTTTAAATAGAATAGAAAAGTCTAATTTCCAGATGAATTTTCTGTTCAAAAATGTATTGAAAACATTGGCTTTTTAAAATCTTGGAGAAAGAGTTTCCTCATTTTTTATAACAAAAATATTTCCTTAAAGACCTTAGTTTTTAATTTTCTTATCTTATTGATTTATAAATTGTTAGATAGAACAGTCATTAAATTTTGGGTAAATTCCTTAATTACCTTGCTTTTTATTAGAGGATAAATTTGTCTGGTTCTGCATTGTGTCTTGTCATACACATCGTACTGGCACATCCTGAGATAAACAGAGACAGGGTTAGTGTAACAATGAGTAAGTTTTTCATTTGAGTACTTCACCCACCTCTCGGCGAGGCAGGAATTTAATTATGATTAAGTCCCTCCCCCCGTTGGTCAATGTTGATAACGGAAATTCCTTTTGCTAAACTGTAAATTATTTAGCTTTGAATAAATTCGGCATTCTTTAGCTTTTTTATCTCTTGCTCTATATTCCTTAATTTAAGCTGAGTAAACCATTGAGATGCCACTAATGCCACTATAACTGCTCCTAATGCACCTTCTATATTTTTAGAGTATACACTGCAATACATAAAAAATGCTATTCCGCCAACAAGCATAATCCACGCCCTTATTTTCTGCCATTCCGTTTTATACATCCTTTTCTTTTAAATTAATAATCTAACACTTGATTTATAGCGTTTTTTTACGGTAATAATTATATCGCAATGAAATACAAAAGTCAAGTCTTATTTTTGTGAATGTCAAGCCAAAATAAAAATGTCCTGTTTTTACCAATTTAAAAATGTCCTGTTTTAATCTTTAATTAATGCTAATTCTTCTTTGTCTTTTTTGCTTTGTAAAAGAGCCTTTTCTTTTGCCAATCTTCTTTCATACAATGGTCCTTTCCAGGGATATTCCATAGGAGGCCTATAAATCTTTCTTGGTTTAGGCTTGGGTTTTTCTTTTGGTGGTCTTGTAGCTATTGTCTTATATCTTAGCC
>Ga0164318_10002943_pt1 | contig 15979 bp, 17 predicted proteins | sample GuaBasSedimGuay9_FD_113734 | JGI IMG/M metagenome (GOLD analysis project Ga0164318, IMG submission 113734) | Subseafloor sediment microbial communities from Guaymas Basin, Gulf of California, Mexico - Guay9, Core 4571-4, 0-3 cm | ecosystem: Environmental > Aquatic > Marine > Hydrothermal vents...
AACGAAAAACAGTATGCTTTTTCTTAACCTGATTAGCGAAAGCAAACAGATGATTTTGCAAGCAGTCAATCTCTACAAATCGCATCGCGACTTCATTAATTACAATAACGAAGGTTGATTAGAAATATCAAAATTATAAGTGGAGGGCAGTCTGGTGTTGATCGGGTTGCCCTTGATTTTGCTCTTGAAAATCAGATTTCCTGTGGTGGCTTGTCCTGAAATAGGTTGATACAAAAAGTAAACAAATTTCAGGACAAGACACTTATTCCCCTATTTCCAATTCCCTCACACCCAATTTACTCTTTAACATCAACAACCAGTGACTTGACCTGTAATTCTTTTCCGGAGAGCAATTCGTGATAAAAACTATTGCATTTTGGACAAGGGTCAAAAGCACTGTCGATGTCAAATTCATGGGTGCAATCGCTACATTTTGCCCGTGCCTGAATTTTATTGATTTGGATGTTTGCCTTTTCGAGAAGGGTATTCTTTACAGCCATTTCCATTGCGGTTTCCAATGCCAGAAATTCGATGCCCGACATGGTTCCCACATCCAGCACCAATTCAGTTACTGCAGAACCTTTGGCCTTTTTGGCTTCGGTCTCCGCAATTTCAATAATACTCATGGCGATGGAGAACTCGTGCATTATTTTGGGTAATTGGTGATTGGATAATTGCTTATTCGATAATTAGTCATTTGGCTGAAGACTGCTGACTATCAACTTTATTTGGTATTTAGCGAATAGTCGCCTGACCACTTCTTTTGATCTGGTGTATTAGAGGTCGGACGATTGCCGACTGTCCGAAGGACCGCTTTGCGGAAGACTTCCAACTTCCAACTTCCAACTGCCAACTGCCAACTTCCAACTTCCAACTGCCAACTTCCAACTATCTCCTACCCGGATAAACCTTCAATGCCTCATCCAGTACTTTTATAGAAGCTTTCAGGTCTTCTACTTTAAGCACATAACTGATACGAACCTCATCTTTTCCTTTACCAGGTGTTGAATAAAAACCGGAAGCAGGAGCGAGCATTACCGTTTGATTCTCGTAAGCAAAATCTTCGAGCAGCCACTGACAGAATTTGTCAGAGTCATCAATGGGTAGTTTAGCCACAACATAAAAAGCGCCGGATGGATTGGGGCAAAAAGCGTCTTTAATATTATTGATACCTTCCACAACTGCATCCCTGCGTGCCAGGTATTCTTTCGTTACTTTTTCAAAATAACTGTCTGGCGTATCGACAGCAGCTTCAGCAGCCACTTGTCCAAAAGTCGGCGGGCTTAAACGGGCTTGTGCAAACTTCATAGCTGTAGATATCACATCCTTGTTCTTAGAAATCATCCAGCCAATACGCACACCGCAGGCACTGTAACGCTTAGAAACAGAATCAATAAGTATTACATTCTTATCAATTCCGTCTAAATGCATGGCTGAATAATGTTTTTTACCGTCGTAAGTAAATTCACGGTAAACCTCATCGGAAATCAAAAAGAGGTTGTGCTTTTTCACAATATCCCGTAGGGTTTCCAATTCTTCTTTGGAATAGAGATAGCCAGTTGGATTATTGGGATTGCATACCAAAATAGCTTTGGTTTTGAAAGTAATATTCTTTTCAAATTCTTCAATGGGTGGCAGTGCGAAGCCTGTATCAATAGAAGAAAAAATGGGTTTTACACTGATGCCGGCATTGGTGGCAAATCCATTGTAGTTTGCATAAAAAGGTTCAGGGATAATTACTTCGTCACCGGCATCCATGATCGTTTGAAAAGCAAACAGTAAAGCTTCGGAAGCACCGGCACCGACAATAATCTCATCAGCTTCAACATCAATATCCACCGTTTTGTAGTAGTCCACCAGTTTTTTCCGCAGCGATGGCATTCCGGCCGAATGGCTGTATTCAACCACATTGGGCTCAAAATTCCGAACAGCATTCAGTGCTATTTCCGGCGTCTCAATATCAGGTTGACCAATATTCAATGGATAGATTTTTACTCCCCTTTTACGGGCGGCTTCTGCGAATGGAACCAATTTACGGATTGGGGATTCTGGCATCGCCTTTCCCTTTTTTGAAATATTAAGCATAATTTTTTCTTTGATAATATAAAAAGCGCCAGGCAGTCCTTGATTTTTAGCAAAGAACCGCATAGCGCCCCAATAAAAACTTTATGTTTTGAAATCTATTTATTAATAGGTGCAGCACCAGTACTCGTTTTTTTCTCCGGAAGGGCTTCAGCAGGTTTAGCAACTACTTTTCCTTTAATTCTTAATACAATAGAAGCCTTGTTCTTCGCATTTGAATAAACAGTTACTGTCTTGTTAAAAGCACCTATTTTCGAAGTGTTGTATGTCACCTTAATTTTACTGTCTTCGCCAGGCAATATAGGTTCTTTTGGCCAAGACGGAACAGTGCAGCCACAAGAGGAACGTGGTTTTGAAAGAATTAAGGGTTCGTTACCAGTATTGGTAAATACAAAATTAAATGTACCATCCCCTCCTTTGTAAATATCACCATACTCGTGAAGAACTGTTTTAAAGGTGATAGACGGTCCATTCATTTTCTCATCCATTTCTTTTTTCTGAGAGACTTCCTGAGCAGAAACTGCAGTAACAGTTAGCATCAAGGCCAATGTAACTAAAATACTTTTCATCATTTTTTTTTTAAAATTAACGGACAAATGTAACAAAATAATATCTACTACAACCAAATATTCTAAATTGAAAATTATGGGCTTACTTTTTCATTAAGCTGTGCCATTGTTTTTTTATATCCCTATATTTGTAACTCATTGTCATTCCACTTAATATTACAATTATGAAAAATTTGACTTTTTTAATTATTGCAGTTCTGTTTTTTTTGGCAATAAATTTTTATGGACAGGAACTAATAAATGCACTGGAAATAACATCCTTAAATATTAATATAAATGGTGATGATGTAATGAATAAAAGTACTGACGGACGGATGCTGATCCCTTACAACCCTACTGAGATTAAGCTTTTCCAAAATGATAATTTTGCCTATTGGGTAGCGTTTAAATACAAACAATGTGAAAAAAAAGTAAAACTAACAAGCAATACTTTTGTAGAAACGAAGGATGGGGATGTGATTAATGGTAGTAGTGCTAAAATGAAACACTCAATTGAGGATGACCAGCCAACTTGGTTTATTGCTTATACGAGGGATACAATCGAGATTAAAAATGACAGCAAACTTACTTTTATCGCGGGTTTTGATTACGATATGCGCAGCAGTAATTAGTTGTGAAGACTTCCTCAGCTAAATTCAATTTCAAAATAAATTACAATTCTTCCCCGCACATCTTGCAATATTTGGCATCATCATCATGCTCTGAATAATTACAATTCTGACAAACCTGGGTATTGCTTCTTTTCTTAGATTTCATCACCATCTCCGTCGTAATTATTCCTGTCGGAACAGCAATTATAGCATAACCAACAATCATCAACAAAGAAGCAAGCGTTTGACCGGCAATGGTATGTGGGGCAATATCACCATAACCAACAGTTGTAATTGTAACAATGGCCCAGTAAATAGAAACGGGAATATTGTCGAAGCCATTTTCGGGCCCTTCAATTAAATACATCACTGAACCAATAATAACAACGATAGTTATAATGACCTCCAAAAAAACGATAATTTTAGCCCGGCTATTGCTGAACGCTGTTGCCAAAGTATTGGCAGCACCAACAAAGCGCATGAGTTTAAGCACCCTGAAAATTCGTAACAATCGCAAAATCCGTATAACCACAAGATAATGCGAACCTACAAGAAACAAACCAAGGTAAGTAGGGATAATAGCCAGGAAATCAATAATTCCATAGAAACTAAAAATATACTTCTTAGGATTATTTACAGTGTAAATCCGAAGAGCATATTCTATTGTAAATAAAATTGTCAATACCCACTCAATAACATCAAACCAGTTGCCATATTTCGTATCAAGGCTTACAACGCTGTCGAGCAGAACGATAACAACACTCAGGATAATTGCTAAAAACAAAAGAATATCAAAAGCTTTCCCCTTTGGAGTATCAGCCTCAAAAATGATATCGTGGATTCTTTTTCTCAGGTCTGGTTTTGCCATTTGTCAAGCGTTTTGCTTATGGCACTAAATTAGAAAAATAAGCCCTACATCAAAATTGAAAGTAAATATTTATCTTTGCCCATTCAATAATCACTAAAACTATAGAAATGAAAAAACAATTTATCGCATTAATTACTATTGTTGCAGTTGGCTTCTTCTTCATGAATTTTACTATCCAAACTGAGGAAAATTCCAGCTTAGGTAAAAAAACAAATTTTGAAATTCCGGAAAATATTCAGGGAATCATCGACAATTCATGTTATGGTTGTCATCATACTGATTCAAAAAATGAGAAAGGAAAAAAGAAATTGGATTTTGACAAATTAGCTGATCTCAAAACTTATAAACTTGTTGGTAAACTGGCTGATATTTCAGAGACAGTCGTAGAAGGCGACATGCCTCCTGAAAAAGCTGTGAAGAAATATCCGGAACTGAAACTATCGGATGAAGACAAAGCCACGCTTGGAGATTGGGCAAAATCTACGGCTGAAGAACTCTCAAAATAGAAAGAAGATAGCCGCGAATGCGCGAATATTTTATTAACCTGAGTTTGAGAAAAAATTTAAAACCTGAAGCAGATGAAAAAGAAAACGATTTGGATAACTTTATTGGTCATTTTTATTGTCGTTCAATTGATTCCGTCTGGAAGGCCTGAGGTAATCAAAGACAATCCCAACGACCTTTTGCTGAATAATCAAGTGCCCACGGCGGTTGAAAGTATGCTCCGGACTGCTTGCTACGATTGCCACTCAAACGAAAGTATTTATCCCTGGTATGCATACATTGCACCTGTTTCTTTTTTAGTAAACCGCGATATTCGTGTTGGCCGCGAAGAATTAAATTTTTCAGATTGGGAAGCCTTTAATAAGGTTGAAAAGGCTAAATTACTGGATGGAATTATTGAAGCCGTCGAAGCGGAAGAAATGCCAATGGCCATCTACCCACCGCTTCACCCCGAGGCAAAACTGAGTACAGAAGACAGAAAAGTTTTAACTGACTGGGCAGAAAGTTTTGCTGAGAGCTTGTTTGAATAATAAGGTTTACAACCAAATAACTATTTACTCTCAATTAATTTAAAAAAAATGAAACGACTTACACTATTAGTCATCCTGCTTTATTGCGGAACAATTATTGGGCAAGCACAGGAAATCGAACCTATTAGTAATATAGAAACAGCTACGAGTATCACTCCTACTCAAAAGAATAGTATTCCTCAGAAACGTCAGGAAACTTCAAGTAGCCCCTATATTGTGTTAGACTTTGAAGGTCTTGGAAACAATGATCCGATTATGGATTTCTATAACGGCGGTTTAAGTGGAAAGGGAAACTCCGGGGTAAATTATGGTATTGAGTTTGGAACTGCGCTTGGCAAAATTGATGCGGATGCAGGAGGGAATGGAAATTTTGCAAACGAGCCATCACCTTCAACTATTATGTTTTTCCTAAGCTCAGACCAGGTTTACCTTAATGTTGCGGCTGGTTTTACAACAGCATTTTCGTTATACTATTCAGGAGGTTGCGATGCTTCTTATGAAGTTTACGATGGGCTTAATGGTACAAGGTAATCTTCTTGCATCTGCACTACTTCCGGCTAATGGCAACAACAATTGTACTGGAGATCCTAATGGATGGTATTGTAACTGGGACCCTGTTGGTGTCACCTTTACAGGAACTGCAAAATCTGTTGTTTTTATTGGGGATACTGATTATATTGGATTTGATGACATAACTTTTGGAACAACAATTCCTGGCCCACCACCAATACCCCTCGCAAACTGGTCGTTAATTCTTGGAATTTTATTAATTGCTACGTTTATTATTTTTCATTTTAAAAGAAGGATAGCCTAATAATTTAAAAAATAAATAGGCTTGTTTTACTCATTCTGATTTTCAGCGGCGCAATTATTGGGAAAGCATAAGAAATAGGCTGTCTAAACCATCCATTTTTTTTAGCTTTGCAGCCGCAAAATCAATTAACAATGTTTAACGACTATTTGTGTTGATAGACGCTATCTTGCAGCTTTTATTCAAATGAAAACATCATGCTTTATTTAATTATTTTACTTCCGCTTTCTTTCACCATCCCAACAATTTTTTTGTGGACAGTTTTTGAAAAAGCTGGCCGGAAAGGATGGGAAACGATGCTTCCTTTTTATAATTTGTATGTGTTTCTTTTAATTATTAAGAAACCATTGTGGTGGTATGCATTATTGCTAATCCCTTTTCTGAATGTTTTTATGTATATGCTGATGTTGGTTGAATTGGCGAAAGGTTTTAGTAAATACGGATTGGGCCAGCAGTTTCTGGCAGTTATACTACCCTATTTTTACTTTCCGTATCTCGGTATGAAAGAGGACGAAGTTTTTGTTGATCCCGATAAAAGACCTGAAGTAAAAAAAGGGATGATTCGCGAATGGACCGATGCCATTATTTTTGCTGTTGTTGCTGCAACAATTATCCGTACTTTTTTACTGGAAGCCTATACTATTCCTACTTCTTCAATGGAAAAATCATTGTTGGTGGGCGATTATCTTTTTGTAAGTAAAATCAATTACGGCCCCAAAGTACCCAATACACCAATTGCTTTTCCATTTGTTCATCACACCATGCCAGGCACTACTTCTACAAAGTCATATCTTGAGTGGATTCATTTGCCATATTATAGATTCCCGGGTTTTGGAACGGTACAACACAATGACGCAGTTGTGTTTAACTATCCGGCCGGAGATACGGTTTCGACACGTTTTCAAAGCAATGTAAGTTATTATACATTGATAAACGAATATGGCCGCGAAAGGGTATGGAGCGACAAACGTAATTTTGGGGAGATCGTGGTACGGCCGGTTGACAAGCGGGAGAATTATGTGAAAAGGGGGATTGGGATGCCCGGCGATACGCTTCAGATTATTAATAGACAGGTTTTTCTTAATAGCCGGGAAGCGGTTAATCCGGAAAAACTGCAATACCAATACAAAGTTTTTACTGATGGAAGTAGCATTAATCCAAGAGTTTTAGACAGGCTAAATATTACTGAAGGAAGCCGTGGCAATGCACCCGGCGAGTTTCTTTATGTACTTACGACAACAGCAAAAAAGGAATTAGAGAAATTACCTATCGTAAAAAAAATAGAAGTTTTGAATGAAAAACCGGGAAATTGGCATCCTGAAATTTTTCCTTTTAACAATGCTTACAAATGGAACCGTGATAATTTTGGTCCTTTGTACATTCCGAAAAAAGATGTTCCCATTAATTTGACCGCAAAGAATATTGTGATTTATGAACGACTTATCCGCACTTACGAAGGGAATGATTTGCAAGTGAAAGATGGAAGCATAATTATAAATGGTACGGAAACAAATACTTATACGCCCAGGATGGATTACTATTGGATGATGGGTGATAACCGCCACAATTCGGCCGATTCGCGCTATTGGGGCTTTGTGCCCGAAGACCACATTGTTGGTAAAGCAGAATTTGTTTGGCTTTCATTAGACCAAAATAAATCATGGTTTAGCGGGAAAATTCGTTGGAGCAGACTCTTCTCTATTGTTCATTAACAAGATCGCACGCTTTTACTCATTAATTACTACTTTTGTTTTAAATTAAAAAAACAAATGCCGGTTCAATCCAATAAGCTAAAAGCGAATAAACTGAAGGAACCCAAAGCCAAGCCAGTAAAGAAAAAACGCAAGCTTGCGGGTCAGAAAGGTAAAGTAAAGAAATCTTCCTCAAATGGTTTTGACCCACGTTTAAAACGTGTAATAGGTTTTTTCTTTTTATTGAGTTCCATGTATTTATTTTTGGCTTTTAGCTCGTTTTTTGTAAACTGGTTTGATGCCAATCCGGTGAATCCAGTTAGCCAGTCAATTGGAAATTATTTTAGCGACCATGCCCAAATTGTCGAAAACTGGACTGGCCGATTTGGCAATTGGTTGTCGCATCTTCTGGTTCTGAATGGGGTAGGAGTGGGTGCTTTTACCCTTTCAATTATTTTTCTTGGATTGGGTTTGAAAATGTTGCTGAATGTACGTTTGTTCAAACTATGGCCCTGGTTTCAAATCCTGGTTTTGGGACTACTTTGGTTGCCGGTACTTTTCAATTTAATCTATCCCGACCATCCCGATAATATTCTTGGTGGCTTTGTCGGGCATCAGCTTAATTTTTGGATGCATGGATACCTTGGTCAAATTGGCATCATTTTCCTGCTCATTTTTATTCCGGCAACTTTTATCCTTATCGATTTTAAGTTTAATTGGAAACGTAAGAAACCGAAAGCGGACAAAGACTTGCTGCAAGATTCCTCAAGTAAAAACAAACGTAAAGAAGATATTTACAATACGGTAGAGTTTTCTGTTGATGAGGAAGAAGAGGAACAAAAAGTAATCAAGGTCTCAGATAATATTCCGAATGATGATTTTGGTATTGAATTAGATTCAGCAATTCCGAAAAAAACTGAAAATAAGAAAGAAGAAAAAGAGGATGATCTTGAACTTACAATTGAAGAAACGATTGTAGAAGAGAAGGTGAAGCAAGCATTGAAGCCAGGAGACCATTTTGGGGTTGATACTGAATTTGATCCGCGCCTTGATTTACCGGATTTCAAAATGCCTCCGCTTGACCTGCTTGTTGAGTATGACGATGGGAATATAAGTATCGATAAAGAAGAACTGGAATCCAACAAGAATAAAATTGTTGAAACGCTGAACCATTATGCCATCAGCATCACCAAGATTAAAGCAACGATTGGACCTACTGTTACCTTATATGAAATTGTCCCGGCACCGGGTGTGCGGATTTCACGGATTAAAAATCTGGAAGACGATATTGCCCTAAGCTTGTCGGCAATGGGAATCCGAATTATTGCACCAATACCCGGAAAAGGAACTGTCGGTATTGAAGTGCCCAATAGGAATCCAAATATTGTTTCCATGCGATCGATTTTGAGTTCCGAAAAGTTTCAGAATAATAAATACGAATTGCCCATTGGCATTGGAAAAACAATTGCCAATGAAAGTTTTGTAGCCGATCTGGCAAAAATGCCGCATATACTAATGGCCGGTGCTACAGGACAGGGAAAGTCTGTTGGTTTAAATGCAATTATTGCTTCGCTTTTATACAGCAAGCATCCGTCCGAACTGAAATTTATTTTGGTCGATCCCAAGAAAGTCGAGCTCACTTTGTATTCCCGTATTGAGCGGCACTACCTTGCAAAATTGCCCGATTCAGAAGAGGCGATAATTACCGACACGCGCAAAGTTGTTAGAACGCTAAACTCCCTCGGTATCGAAATGGATAACCGCTATGAGTTGTTGAAAGATGCGCAGGTGCGTAATATAAAAGAGTATAATCAAAAGTTTATTACGCGAAAATTAAACCCGGAACATGGCCATCGCTACTTACCTTATTTTGTGTTGGTTGTTGATGAATTTGCTGACCTTATTTTAACGGCTGGAAAAGAAGTAGAGAGCCCAATTACACGTTTGGCACAATTGGCACGGGCAGTGGGAATACACTTGGTAATTGCCACACAAAGGCCTTCGGTAAATATTATTACCGGAACCATTAAAGCAAATTTCCCGGTACGGATTGCGTTCAGGGTTATTTCAAAAATCGATTCGCGCACAATTCTTGATACCGGCGGTGCCGACCAATTGGTTGGAAGGGGCGATATGCTCATGTCAACAGGCAGCGACCTTATTCGTTTGCAATGTGCATTTGTCGATACGCCTGAAATAGGGGAGGTAACAAGCTATATTGGTGCGCAGCGTGCTTATCCCGATGCTTATCATCTTCCTGAATATGTTGATGAAGAAAAAGATGCCAAGCCCGATTTTGATATCAATGACCGTGATGAATTATTTGAAGATGCCGCATTGATTATTGTTCAAACACAGCAAGGATCAACCTCACTATTGCAGCGTAAATTAAAGCTGGGTTACAATAGGGCTGGAAGAATAATTGATCAGTTAGAGGCTGCCGGAATAGTAGGTGCGTTTGAAGGAAGTAAAGCCCGTGAAGTTAAAGTAGCTAACGAAATGGCTTTGGAACAGTTTTTGAAGGATTTGAATAGGAATGATGAAGATATTAATTAATAGATAAAAAATGAAAAAGACATTGTTAGTTTTCTCCCTGCTGCTTAGCGGGATTGTATTCGCTCAAAGTGAAAAAAATGCCGAACAGTTGCTTGAAAAAGTGGTGAATAAAACAGCTTCCTACGAAAATATGAAGGTTGAAATCTCCTACACCATGGTTAATGTTGAGATGGATATCAACGAAAAAAAGGAAGGGCTTATCTTTATTTCAGGAGATAGTTACCGCATTGAAATGGAAGGACAGATTATTATTTCGGATGGTAAAACCATTTGGACTTACCTGGTAGATTCAGAAGAGGTGATGGTGAGTGATGTGGATGAAAGTGATGAGAGTATTTCTCCAACAAAGATTCTGACAACTTATAATAGCGATTATAAAGCCAAATATGATGCAGACAGGAAATATAAGAATGCAGATTTAAAGGCAATTAATCTGCGCCCAAACGATGGGAAACAATTTGAAAAGATGAGTATTTTGGTGAACCAAAAGAAATTAAGTCTGGAAAGCTTTTCTATATATGATAAAAACGGAAATGTTTTTACTTACCACATTATTAAATTAACACCAAATCTTGACTTGCCTGAAAATACCTTCGGCTTTAATCCTGCCGATTATCCTGATGTTGAGGTGATAGATATGCGATAAAACTTAATGGGTTTTTTTATACTTCGATTTGTAAGAATAGCCTAAATAAACTATTGTAATCCATCCCCCAATAAACAAGCCACTACCAATAATTGAAACGGAAGTAAGGATTATTCTAAGCACATTGGATGGTTCAAAAAGCATAATGTACAATGGTGTACAGGACACGACAATTCCGCCAACGAAAAAATAATAAATGTACCTTAAGCGCGATTCGCGAACATATTGGTTTTTAAAAGCAAATCCCAGTAGTACAATTGTATGAAAAATATGAAGTGTAATTGCTGTGTTGAAAAAGGCGTAATCAATATCAGGGGAATAAAATGCAATCCTTACCAATACCAGCAGCAGAATTGCGGCTAAACCAAGAAAACCGGAAGCTATCAGCGTCTTTTTTGTCATAACTTTGTTTTTGCAAAGATATATAATCAAATGCAATATATTCGCATTGATTTTGTTAAATGGAATGAGTTTGAATAAATAAAAATAATAAAAAATGAATACTTCTGTCGACATCAGTTATTATCCGCTTAAGGATGAGTTTATTCCACCTATTAAGCATTTTATTGATCGATTAAATATGCACAACAGCATTGTTGTTAAAACCAGTGGAATGAGTACGCAGGTTTTTGGAGACTATTTTGAAGTGATGGCTATTCTTACCAAAGAGATTCACAAATCTTTCGAATTACCACACTCAGTTTTTATTCTGAAAATTGTAAATGCTGATTTGCAAATACACTCTGGAGTTAATCCAAGTTTGTAAAACCGATTATATTTTACGAATAGCAAATAAGAATTGACCGAATTGGGCCTAATGCCTAAATGCACAAAACACAATAATCAAACAACAAACAAATCTCAAATTTTAATATCAAAAACGCAAACTGTTAGATATGAAAAATGTTAAATTTTGGAATTTGCATGATTGCAAATTATAATTTATTTGTTTTTTGTATTTTTTGGTTTATCCAGCTTAGGAATTTATAGTTTTGAAAAAAATAAAATGCATCACATGGCAGATTACCCAATATCTTTTAGATGAGTGACTTGATTCAGTTCTTTCTGGAGCCCTATCAAACAGCAACAACATTCAATATCATTCTTGAATTTCTTGCGGCCCTCTTTGGGGTAATCAGTGTGTTTTACGCCCGAAAAGAGAACATCCTGGTTTTCCCAACGGGTATAATCAGTACGGCCATTTATGTCTATTTGCTTTCGCAATGGACTTTGTATGGCGACTTAATCATCAATGTTTACTATACCCTAATGAGTGTTTACGGCTGGTATATGTGGCATAAAGTGATTGATGACAAACATGCGCATATTGCCATAAGTCGTACAAATACACGGGATAAACTGAAGGCGTTTGCTATCTTTTTATTTACTTCGATTTTTGTAATTGTGGTTTATCGTTATTACGATGTAATGCCCAATCATTTGAATTTTACTGAAAGTGTGGCTTATGCATGGCAACATCTTAGCTCGGGTAAACTTGAAGATTTTAGGATGGCAACCCCTTTTCTCGATACATTTACAACGGGTATTTTCTTTGCAGCCATGTGGCTGATGGCCAATAAAAAAATTGAAAACTGGACTTTGTGGATTGTAGGCGATGTGGTTTCTATTCCATTGTATTTTGTAAAAGGATATGGTTTTACGGGGATTCAATATGCCATTTTTCTTGGTATTGCAATTATGGCGTATTTCTCCTGGAGAAAAGCAATTGAAAATCAAAACAAAGATTTAAGCAATGCTTAAAAGAATTGCGATAACAGGTCCTGAGTCAACAGGAAAAACGCAATTGGCAGAAGACCTGGCTTCCTATTTCAGAGCCAATAGGGTCCCCGAGTTTGCTCGTGAATATTTTGAAGGAAAACAGGGGGATTATACTATTGAAGATATTCTTGCCATTGCAAAAGGGCAGTTGGCGGAGGAGGAAAAACTGGCTGCAAATACCACCGGCATTTTGTTTTGCGATACGGATATAACTGTAACTAAAATTTGGAGCCAGGTAGTATTCGATAACTGTCCTGATTGGATTAGTGAAATGTTCGTTCAGCACCGCTACGACCTTTATTTATTGTGTTATCCTGATCTTGAATGGGAGGACGATCCTTTAAGGGAAAATCCCACAGACCGTTTGTCTCTTTTCGAACTTTATCAAGAAGAGCTTGAAAATGCAGGATTCAATTATGCGGTTGTGAAGGGTAGGGGAGAACAGCGTTTGGAAAATGCGATTAACTTTGTCAAGCGTTTGACTGATGAAAGATCCTGAAAAAACGAATACCAAAGTTTTACACCTTGCCAGGTGGTATCCCAACCGGTACGATCCCATGCCAGGACTGTTTATTCAGCGCCATGTTGAAGCTGCAAATAAGTATAGCGATGTTGGCGTTGTTTACACACACATAGTCGAAGAAGAAAAAATAAAAGGGATTTACGAATTGGAGGAAAGTGTTATTAATGGTGTTCCCACAGCAAAAGTTTATTACTCCAATCCGAAATCACAAATACCACTTATTAGCCAGCTCATCAAAGCATTTCGTTTTTACAAAGCCAATTTTCTAGGAATTAAAAAAATAAAGCAGCAATTGGGTAGTTTTGATCTTGTTCATGTTCATATTCTTACCCGCCTCGGAGTGATTGCTTTATATTATAAATGGTTTTGTAACAAGCCGTTTATTATTACCGAACATTGGTCGCGTTATTTAGATTTGACGGGTTCTTTTACAGGTGGATTGAGAAAAGCAACGACAAAACTAATTGTTCGAAATGCTTCGGTTGTCACCACTGTTACACAAAATTTGGCCAACGCCATGCAAAAACACGGATTGAAAAATAAGGATTATCGTGTATTGGCAAATGTGGTTGATGCACCCTTTTTTAATCCGGGAACTTCATACGAAAAAGACAGTGGGAAAAAGCTGATTACACATGTGAGTTGTTTCGAAGATAAATCGAAAAATGTAAGTGGGCTGCTGCGTGTAATTCTTTCGCTCTCCAAAAAAAGAAGCGACTTCATTTTCCATTTGATTGGTGATGGAATGGATTTTAAAAGCCTGCACAACTATTCCATTGACTTGGGTCTTGAAGATACTGTGGTTATTTTTACCGGTTTACTCGAAGAAAAAGAACTAGTAAGCGAAATGGCAGCAGCCGATTTGATGGTAGTGTTTAGTAATTACGAAAATTTTCCCGTAGTTATTAATGAAAGTTTTGTGCTTGGTATTCCGGTTGTGGCGACAAGTGTAGGCGGAATTCCTGAATATGTAAATGAGAGCAATGGCAGATTATTAAATGCTGGCGACGAAGTGGCTCTCGAGGATTATCTGTCGGATTTTCTCGATGCTAAGCTTTCTTTTGACAAGCAAAAAATCCGATCTGATTCAGTTGCTGTTTTCTCACCCGAAACAATTGGAAAAGAATTGTTCAATATGTACAGGACAATAAAGGCTGAACATTAAACATTAGACTTCAAACTTTAAACTCATACCCCCTCATGCAAGGCCAGCATTGGCAGTTCCAATTTAAAGAAATCTTTCTTTGAGATTTTATGCGCGAATAGATTCTGAAAAAAGTTCCGCTTGTGTGAAAGGAATGCAATCATATCAATCTGGTATTTTTGGGTGAAAATGTCCAGTACGTCTTTTTTGTCAGAAGCCTGTATTAAATTGAAAGTGATCTTGCCCATTCTTTTTTTAAATGCCTGTTCTAATTCTCCAAGAAGGACGCTATTTTTCCCGCTTTTTTCATCAAATTGAAAATGCACAACATGAACAATGATTTCTATTTTTTCGAACAGATTGAACACATTATTAATTGATGCGATATCCATATTGCTGAAATTAGTGGCGTACATGATTTGTTGAATCCGGTCTTTTTTGAAAGAGCCGGGTACAGCAACAACAGGAATTTTTACTCTGGTCATGATGCTTTCTGCCATACTTCCTTCTAAGAACCCCTTTTTACCTTCACCTTCGGTGCCCATTACAATCAAATCAGGATTGATCTTTTTGCATATTTCACGAATTTCCCATTCGGGATCACCTCCTGTAACAAGGTGACTTACTTCCATATTGGCATAACCCATTGTCTTAATTAAATCCAGAACATCAGCATTTAGTTTTACCATATTTTCTTCGGCCTGTTTGCGTAATGTTTCAATGAATTCGACATTAAAAAATGCATCATTGTCAATGCCAATAGGAAAACTTGAGTCAGGGACGATAATCTGGTCGGGATAAATATGAAAAAGAAAAAGTCTTGTTTTCTCTTGCCCCGCAAGGTAAATGGCGTGTTTGCAAGTTGTTAATGTATTCTCAGAGAAATCAACAGGGAGAAGGAAAGTTTTCATGGCGCTTAATTTTTCCCTAAAAATACTCATTTTATTTTATTTACGAAGTACTTGTTTAATTTCTGTTCTTCACCAGGCAAACACTAAAAAACGCTACTTTTGGCGGCTGTATGAATATACACTTTATTGCCCTAGGAGGGAGTGCAATGCATAACCTGGCCATCGCTTTGCAAATAAATGGCCATGTGATTAGTGGGTCGGATGATGAAATTTTCGAGCCTTCGAAAAGCAGACTTGCCCGTAAAGGACTTTTGCCTGAAAATGAAGGATGGTTCCCCGAAAAACTAAGTGTAAATATTGATGCCATCATTTTAGGTATGCATGCCAGACCTGATAATCCTGAACTGGTCAGGGCGCAGGAAATGGGACTCAAAATTTATTCTTATCCCGAGTTTTTATTTTTACATGCACAGCATAAAAAAAGGGTTGTAATTGGTGGCAGCCATGGTAAGACTACCATTACGGCGATGATTATGCATGTTTTGCGCAAAGCAGGAATGAAGTTCGATTATCTGGTAGGATCGAAACTGAGAGGTTTTGATGTCATGGTTCAGTTAAGCGATGATGCCCCGGTGATGATTTTTGAGGGTGATGAATACCTGAGTTCTCCCATTGATAGACGACCTAAATTTCATTGGTACAGACCACATATTGCTTTACTTAGCGGTGTGGCCTGGGATCATATCAACGTATTTCCGACCTTCGAAAATTATGTTCAACAGTTTGAGATTTTTATTGAATTGATTGAAAAAGAAGGAACATTGATATACAGTAA
>Ga0164318_10002944_pt1 | contig 15976 bp, 22 predicted proteins | sample GuaBasSedimGuay9_FD_113734 | JGI IMG/M metagenome (GOLD analysis project Ga0164318, IMG submission 113734) | Subseafloor sediment microbial communities from Guaymas Basin, Gulf of California, Mexico - Guay9, Core 4571-4, 0-3 cm | ecosystem: Environmental > Aquatic > Marine > Hydrothermal vents...
CCAAGCTCCCCTTTATAATTCCAGCCACATGAATATAAACTCCCGCCATTAATAACAAAAGAAGAAGTGTCTCCAACGGCTACATAATCCCCATGGGTTAATGAAGTGCAGGGAACAACAAATTCTTGACCTGTTGTATGGTTTAAACCAAGCTGACCTCTTTGATTACCACCACACACCCAAACCTTACCGCTGGCATCAAGAGCAATAGTATGATGATCTGTTGCAACTTTTTCAAAATTATGATTAATTTTAGTAAATCCGATAACATCTGCAATTGAATGATCGTCTATGCAACTTTGATTCTGTGAGTTGTCTCCTGATACATAAGTCTCTCCATTTTTCCATGCCCACGAATTTGAAGATGCGATTTGTATTTTGTCCCATATTTCCGAATCAATAGATCTAAAAGTATAAAAGTCTCCAGCACTGCCTGGATAGCCAGTTCTGTAATCATCGTTCGTACCAGCACAATATGTTAAGCCATTGTTGGCCAATAATGTTGTAAAACTACCACGAGAAGCTTGAGCATCATAATATTTATTCGCCCCATCAACAAGCGTGAAATAGGGGTTATGATCATTCGCACCTGAACCATTACCTTGCTGTCCATTGCCATCCGCACCAGTGATATAGACATAACCATCAAGTGGAGGAGGAGGAACATATGGATAACCATCAGGATCATCAAACCAATAACCACAAGGTTTATGGTAATCAGTGATTGGAGTACCAACAGGATTAACTATTCGATCACTTCCATCATTACTGGCAATGGTATTCCCCTGATTATAGTACATTTTTGCAGGTGTTTTGGAAAATGCCCATGGTCCAAGGTTAAACATACCTTTCCATCTATAACCGTCGTTTAAATTAACTTCAGGAGCTGTAACAGAATATACAGTAGCTGCAATATCAGAATCATAATATCCTGAGAGAATACCGATTGCTTTGACGGTGATATCATATGTACCCAAGGTAAAGGGCCCGGTATAGAGAGCGCTTGATTCATCAGGATCAAAACCATCTTTCGTATAATAAATTGATGCCCCAGGAGTGCTACATTGAAGAGATATTAATTTGTCGGAATCATATGTCCCGGGTAATGGCTGGATGGTTGGCGTTGATACGGTGTCAACATTACTACTAACACCACCAAACACAATCAAATCATCTTGCATCGAATAATAAGTTGCTTTAAGCCAAGCTTCCGGTCGAATACTTTCAGATAATCGAACTTCTGCTATTTTACCAATTAAAGATTTAGCAGATCCAGGAAGCTCTGTCCCAATTAAAGTTGTTGTTTCCCAAGTTGCTGGTGTTTCATTATAATTAGTTATAATCTGAGTTAAATCTTTATACAAATTGGCTATATTAGAAGCACAAGTCATAACCATATACGCCCATCTTAAAGCTGTCTCTGCAATATTACTACTATGATTTTGGTTGCCAGAATAAATCCTATACCCTAAAGAGGAAGAATCCAATTGCATTAATTTACCAGCATCATTGCCATACTTAAACCCAACTCCCATAAAACTATTATCTAAAGTTCTATTATCAAAATTTACTTTTACTTCCGCTGTGAAATCATCAGAATTGCCGAAATCATTAGGAACGCCAATATAATCATCAGTCCCATCAAATGCAATCGCTTTTCCAATTTCACCATCAACCAAATCCTCAGTCAACATTGTTCCGTCTGGTGTTCCATGATTGACATTAATTGTGGAATCTAAAATCGAATCAGCAACATCTCCATTTGGATCTTGTGCCATATGATAAACAGCTTTAAAGTTATCATCCCAAACTTGTTGAGAAGGATTTATTAATACTGTACCTGAATTAATTAGAAAATTATCAATATCCCACGTAATAGCAGGTATATCAGTATAACTATATAGTTCAAATTTTAGATATACTCCATTAGTAAATTCAGGATAAGTGGTTCCACTTACAGTATGATATAAATTCCAAGACGTATCATAATACCAAAATTTTATATCCCCAGATTCCCTTGTGACTCTCCATTTAGAAAATGAAACAGCCGTACCGGATGTAACCGAACCCTCAGATGATCCATCAATAACTTGACCTGATCTAAAAGTTAAAGTAGTAGAATCTCTCCTTCTACTGAAATAGCAAAAATCGGTATTATCAACCACATTAATTATTTTAAAATAGAAATAAGATGAATCAGTTGCTGGTTGAAGAACGGGAGTAGAATCAAAATCTATACTAAAATCATCCGTACCCCCCATTTGAAAGATTGACTGCACACTACAAGTATCATGAGAATCACTTCCACCAGATAAATCAAATCTTAATTTATTAGAGATAATAACAGCATCGTCATCCCCAAAATTTTTCCACAAATCGGGATTTGGTGGATCATCGTCATCGCCAATGAAAGAATCACCAGTGATTGCAGTCGTTTCATTCCATTCTTGAGTATCACCAATTAAAGGATTGTCATCTTGTGCTGCATCATAATATAAATACAAATCCGTTTCAGCAGAACTGGATAAAACCAAATCGTGTTTTGAAACCCAGATAACAGCTTTTTCATTGGTATCATCCCAAACTTCAATCTCTCCATAAATCTCGGTTATTTCATCATCGAGTGTGATTGCAATTTTTTTTGAATTTGCTCCAACTTCATCAAAGAGATCTGACACGTCCTGGTTAGATTGACCAACAGAAGTTCCCAGGACAATAGGAAAAGGAAAATGGGTTAAGTCAGCGTCAATATTGGTATGATCAACGGTTATTTTTCTCCGATATTTCCATGTCCCAAGCCAGGCCATCTCTACTCTTTAAAACCCCCAACAAGTATTTGTCCATTATAATTACAAATAGAATTACAGATCGGAACATCCGTCGAAATAGAATATGTAAATGATCCAGTATCACGAACAACAGATACGACACCATTTGATAGGAAGGCATAGTTAAAACTTTCAATTGCCCTCCAGGTACTGCCAGGTTCCAACCCGGTTATTTTTTCGACCATTCCGCTTTCCCATTCGTAAATAGTTGTTTCACCACAAATAATAATCATACGGTTGAAAACAAAAATTTGCGGATAAGGGAATGAATCAGTGATGACATCCGTGGCAAGACGTGTTATTTCTTCCAAAACCTGCAACATATTATCACGACCTACCGCACCTGAACACGTTGTCAAAAATTGTGTATTTCTAGGGTTCCTTTTCGTTGGTCTCAAACCCTTTGCAGGAATTATTGTTTTTGTGAATTGACTCATATGGCTCCATTATTCGTATCAATAGTTGCTTCTAATGGTTTAAAGTCAGTATCTGGTGAAGGATTGACAGTCATAGGAATATTCTTTGTATCTGCAATACGCTGCCGTATTTTTGGCAAAGCTTTTTTGATTTGTGCTGAATGATCAAGGTTTGGGAAACGTCCGGTAATATCACCCATGATGGCCTTAACAGCATCTTTATGTTGTGCAAGGTCTGGATTATCAGTATAAAACTTTGTATACAATTCGCCTTGAGATTTCATTTCAAGGAAAAGACTTGACCAAACATCCGGCAATGTCAAAAGTATTTCCTCTTTAGCTGTGTCAATAATTCGACGCTCTTCTTCTTTGGTTATCATCTTACGGTATCTCCTTCTATATCATAAAATCTATGACCATCGTGCGTATCATAAGCATGATCACTTCTAAAAATCTTTCCCCTTATATTATCTCCGAAATTATCAGACTTTAGGTTTGCATGAGTTTCTTTTGCATCTGCCCGGGTTTGTGGGCTGACCGTTCTTCCATATCTTCCTGCAATTCTAACCGCAAGATTTAGTACAAAAACCTCTTCGTATTCTGCCGGTAATTCAACGGTAGCACTCAAAAGAGTATAAGTTGTAAACGGTTTTATAGAAACCAAATGAAGTGCATATGAATCATCGGGATTTGGGAAAAGTGTAATTTCACCAAATTGATACTTAGGATTATAATACAAGCGATATGGACGGCCATCCCTGGACGCTTTATTCACGATCTTATCATATTCATCAATATGACGGACACGGCAAGAATAATCAGTATCATTGATGCGAATATAAGCATAGTCTATCAGGATAGGACGAACGGTGTCAAAATCCTGAGCAACTCCAATTGAATATATCTTGGTTCCGGATGTTAATGTGAATTGCTCCCTTGTTTTGATATCGAAGTTAAGACCTTCTTTGGAGAGCGTATTTAAATAACGATTAAACTTTCTTAGAACCCAGGCTTCATCTTCAGTGCCCAGGGAACCACCGGCAACCAATATTCCAATTTCAATGGCTGCATCATTAATAATTTCCTGCACGGTTGCCATCTTTTCTACCTCGCAAACTGCATGACAAATAGTACCCTCTATTTGTCATGCAGTATATATATAATTCTATTATTTAACTTTTTTTGCGGGCCTTATGGCCGGGCACGACCTCATTCAAGATCCTTTGAGCGCCCTGAGCCTCTTTCCAGGTGTTATAAATATGTCCTTCAACGGCATTGCCATCGGGTCCAGCTATTTCAAATTGTGCCGGTACTTGATGAACAACCCCAGTAGGCGGCTTTGTAAGAACAGGCGCCACACTTCCAGAATCTTTAATGACCCTGTTATCACCGTCCAACAACGTTTTTTTAACTTCAACTTTCATTGCTGGTTTCCGGGCTTCAGCGGCAAGTAAAACCTTATGTTCTGCCTCGGATCTGACAACAATACCATTAACCCACTTTGGATATTCTTTTTTAATATAACGGTTTACCCAACCCTTGTTTTGAAGGTCGGTCATTTGAGCCCGGTTATCTACACGTTTTGGAGTGTCATACTCCTTGTGATAAAGATAAATAGGGAAATAAATTTTTCGTGCCATTTTTACACGTCCTTTCGGCTTTTAGCCACTTCGATTCACATTCATGTGTTCAACACTCCTTTCCCTCGTATTTTCTCCATACAACATTGGAAAAAGGGTGCCGGGCGGAGATAGAGGAACCCGACACCCACATCACGGGAGAGTAACCCACGAATAAATTTAGCCTATAATACGACAAGCCATTTCAGGCCGCTGAGTCAGAACACCATAGAGGATATCGAAACGCAATACCTCCTTGTCTTCATCAATGTCATAAGCCTTAAGGCATCGTACAGATAGACCGTTATATGATTCTCTTGCACCATAAACCGCACTGGAAGGAATTTCCAGGGGCCGCATTGCAAGGGTAAACGCATCTTTGTAAAAAGACATATTGATGGGATAAGGAGTTGCCTCAGTTCCAATCGGTGTGATTGCAGCATCATCAGCCGGACTTGCATCAACAGTCTGGTATGGACCGGAAGTGATAATGCTTGGTGAAATAGGAATAGTCATTGCGCCGGCAGTATCACTGATATCACCAGTTACAACAAAATCCCTAAGCACGGCAGTAGAGGCACCAGTCTTTGGATTGACAGCATAAACACCTGCGATATTAAACACATCACCTTCTGTCAAATCCGCTGCACCAGAGTTCCAACCATCAGTAATTAAAGATGCACCAGTTTGAGCGGCGCCATTAACCAATGGAGTAGAACTCGTAGTAAATGTACCTGTGGTATGGGACTGAATACTCTGTGCCATATAAAAGTCAAACCCGGCAAGAGAACCCAAAGCACCCTTTGCAACAATATCATTAACCATCTTTTCATTAAAAAGGGATTTTAAACCCTTCAGTGTAGCAGCTTCACCAGCAGGATTCACAGTTACAAACCGTTTGTCCAGGGGAATTGCTTCCTCATTAAGTTTTTGCCTTGCATCTGCATAAACATCAAAATCAGCAGGTGCGGTCCCAGGAGTTCCAACCTGGTTATGAACATCTTTATACAGCGCATAAAGATCAACATCCACCAGGTTGGCCAAAGCAGATAATGCGGGCTGAACGTACCTTTCAGAGATACGGCTGATTGTATCAGTCATTTCTTTTGTAGACCATTCAAACGAAACATGGGACTGTGTTGCAACGGTCAGTGTTACATTGGACTCTGAAATATCACTATTTGTTCTGGACCGGGCCTTAGTCGCTCTAAACTGATTTGGTTTTCTGATTCCGAGGGTTTCCCCGTCTTTTGTCAACTTGTTTTCCCAATCACGGTAGACCATTTTGGCCATTCCAAGATTGTTCTCAAGCTGTAAAAGAGATTCTTTAGCTAATATTGTCGAAGTAATAAGTGTGTTCGCCATTCTTTAAATCCTCACTTGTGCTTTACCAAGTGCGCCGTTTCTCCTGCTTTGCCCTTGCTTTTCGATATTCTGCATTGGACATTTCATCAAGAGATTTTAATGTGCCATTCGACTTTCCTTTAGTTGGCCTAATTGGCTTCGGCGGACTTGATAGTTTTTTACTTTTAATGGAAGAGGATATTCGCTGGAGTAATGCACCGGCTTCAATAATTTCATCTGATTGGACCAAATCATTAAGATCGTCCGCTTTATCTTGATTCTTACCAAGATAATAAATAACATCAGATGAATTTTTTAGCTTTGCAATTGGCGTTAAAAGAGAGCGTTTTAATTCTAAACCTTCCATGGTCTCGGCAAAATCTTTGTATTTCTTTTCACCAGTCGCCATATGCTCTTGTATCTTGCTCTCAATTTTTGCATTCTCAACCTCTTGTTGATGCTTCTGGTCCTCAAGACGTTGTTCTTCTATCTTTTTTCTGACTTTCCAGTCAACCATCGCATCTTCAAATTCCTCTGCCGTCTCAAAATCGTCACTGTCTGGTTTTTTATCGAGGTCTTTTTTCCCTTCAAGGGCTTCCAGACGTTCTTCAAGGGTAGTGATTAGTTCCTGCTGGCTTCTTGACAACTCTTCCGCTGCCTTACGCTTTGCAGTAATTTTACCAATCCGCTTTTGTACCCTTTCAGAATAATCCTCGTTTTCAGACTCATCATCATCATGGTCTGTCTTATCACCATCCAATTTTTTGTCACTATCGGCGGAAGACTCCGACTTTTTTTCCTGATCATCATCAATGTCATCATTTTGATCATCATCTTGATCATCATCAATAATTTGGTCCTGATCATCATTCTGTGAACCATCAGGGGAATTATCATCCCCAGCTTGTTTGTCATCAGCGTCAGCAGGTACTATTAATAAATCAACGGAGAAATTCTCAGCGCCTGTATCAACGATACCCTCTAATTGCTGTGACACACTTTCATTACTATTTCCCATGTTAAATCCTTTCCGCAATAGTTATACTGCTTTGCGTTGCAGTATTAAAATTAATTATATTTATTAATACGCAATGCTTTCATTGCGTGCCTGTCTAAAGCATTGTTCAATCTTATATTCTCAATATCACGTTCTTTAATTGCCATATTTAATATCTTAATTGCTTCATTCGCCTTATTTAACCCGGCCACCAGCTCATTAATAATATTATCCGTCGGGTCAGCAACTGCCAGCAAGGGACAATCATTACATCTGCTATCGTCAATCATATCCGCAGCTATTTTAATTTCTGAATCAGCCATTACCTTGATCTCTCTTTCCGGTATTCATCCAAATCCATAGATGATAAACTTTTCTTTGGGTTTAAACCAATTTTCTGTAATTGCAATTCAACAGTATGGGCATTCTCACCACGCTCTCTCTCTTCAATGCGAGTAGAGATCACTTTAGCATCACTCATTAAAGTGACGATATCCCCGGTTTTCAATTTTTCAGCACCTGGTAACTTATTGATCTGGTCACGCTCAAGCCTGATGGTCAATCCATATGGGTATTTATCACCCTCATATGGCACCTCAGCTGCCATTGTATTCTGCCTTTTTTTCTTTGGACGTTTCATGTCATAAAGTTTCATATTCAAATCCTTCCGATAAAGAGTATATTTCCTTGGTACACGCTTTTAAAACAAAAAGCAAGGATTACCCCTCAGCCCTTAATTGATTCAACGCATTAAGCACCCTCTGTTTATTCTCAATAGGTATTTCATCAAGGACTTGTTCCAATAATGCCAAAGTATCTTCTTTCACGAGCTGTTTTTTCTGCATATTCTCATATTTCATACCTTCAAGCTTGGCCTGCTCTTGTTCAAGCTTCACTTTTTGTATATCTGCATCAAGCTTAGCCTTCTCCGCCTCTGCATCCATGGCTTGTTGCTGTTGTGCTATGGCTTGCTGCTGAACTGGATCAACTTGTTGTTCCTGGGTCGGCTGACCTCCATTATCAATCGGCTGACCTGTCTCCGGATCAATTGCTCCACCGCCACTATTCTCATCCAAATCATCTTCTGTTTCTTCGATAATACCTGGATATTGTGCTTGGATTGCTCGTTTAAGCCTGGCTGCAACATCATCTGCTCTATGGAAATCCTGCATTTCAAACATAATGTCAGAGATAACAGCTCTTTGTTCGTCAGGTATCTGTGGTAATAACGATTCCAACTTCTCCTGGAACTCTTCTCGTTGAGTGCTGTAAGAACCTTCTGGGCTCATATCAATGTCATATTTACCCGTTGTAAGATCAATTCCGCCTTCCTGGTTGACAGCAATCACTTTTTCTTTCATATCCTTACCAAGAATCTTTCTCTGCGTTGGGAATGTGATTATTTCAGGTATCATGCTTAAAATGATTTTTCCCTCTGTGACAATGGCATCACCAAGATTATCAAGGAAAGCATACTGACCAGTATCTGATTCTTGTTTTCTCTTCTGGATAGCCACACCGGAAGTCTCATTACCCTCTTGTCCCAGCGCTGCCTTTTGGATACCAATCGTGTCTCTCATTTCAGAATCAGCTATCTGTAATTGCTGAAGATTGCCTGAACTCGCCGACGGTGGCCGCTCTCGTATCGGTCTCAAACTTGGATGTTCAGGGTCAACATGATAGGGCAGATATGGGTAGTTTTCATCATTGGCTTTGTCCCAAATCTTCTGTTGTTTCGATGTCATGCACACATCAGGCATTAAATATGGCTGCTTCGGCTGCAAACTGATTGATTCCGCCTCATTGGATCTGGAATAATTGTACAAGCGAACCGAATCTTTAGCGTGTCTCGCAATACCACGTGTTTCAATCTTACCTTTCACGCTTAATTGTTTACCCCAGGTTAAAACAACGGGAAACATGGAACCAGGAACACGCTCACGATCCAAGATCTTTTTACCATCCGCTTTGATCCATTCAATCTTGTCGGATGTTACTTCCCGGCTTTCAAAAGCCTTTAGCTCTTCTTCCGAATAACCCATATCCACGGCTTCTTTGTCCGTGAAAACATTATATTCATTGTCCTGATATAACGTATGAGTTTTACCTTTAACTTTGTAGAAATATTCGACAATAGTAACCCGATTATCTGAATGCCAATGGTCAAATTCATCACCCTCAAGATCAAAATCAACAGGGTCTTTGCCATATTCCTCTTTGTATTCCTCTTTGGTCATCGACACCGCCAAGATAAAATAGCCGCCGTCCTGTTTATCATCGTCTTCCGCTGCTGGATCATAATAAACCGAATAGGCATCTGATATCCTTTTCAAAATAATCTCTTGCTCCATGGAAGCGTCAGATACAAAGCCTGTTAAAACCCGCCACGCACCACGGCCACCAGCAGCAGCATGTAACCCGGCCCAGGAATGAATCTTGTTTGCCCGGCTATTGCGCTGAATATAGCGAATGATACCTTCAAGGACATCTGCTGTGTCAGGATCAGAATGATCATCAACAGCCTTGACCTTCAAAGCAGGTGTGTTCAGCCTGATATCTCCATCAATCTGGTCAAGAAACGTCGGCAATTTGTTAATTGTGAGACATAACCGGCCTTTCCCACGCTGCTCAATAACATCTTTCTCCCATTGCTTCCCGTTAATGAACTCAATATCATCCTGACCCTGCTTACGCTCTGATTTCTCATTTTCAATGGATGCAGCGAACCGTTTGCGCATCAACGACAATATAGCCTCGTCGCCTGTCTGTTTAACTTTCACATCATCATGGTCTTTCATTCTCTCCACCTTCCCAGTTATATATAATTTATCTTGCCCATCCTGAACTTGGCCTATGTGTTGCACCTGGTTCTGAGTCTGCAAGTTCTGTATCCTCAATATTGACAGGCTCAGCAAACGTCAATGCACCGGCATCACCTTCATCCGGAGACTTTTTAAGACGCTTTTTGATATCTCGCTTTCTCTCTAATTTTTTTTGGTTGCTGCTGGTATATTCAAACCCAGGGGAACAAACATCTGCTTGGAAGCCATCATCATCTGGAACCTGTGTCACTTCATCCGAAGACATCCATTCGCCCATCAGGCACCACATTTCTGTCCTTCGATTATAATATTTATCTTTGTTTAGGGCAGCACCACCAAAGTTAACCAGCTTTATTCTTTTTCCATATCCCATCTCTTTTAGCCGGTCGTACATTCCAGAACCACCACCACGGTCAATAAACATTCTATCAACCGGTTCATTATCAAGGATATGTTTTGCTCTCCCTGCTTTCGCCATATCGTTGAGTTTATAAAATTTCTCAAGACGAAACATTATCCGGCCCTGCCTGCGTATAAATGTCGTTGCATCATCCCCCTCTCTTGCAGGATCACACCCGACAACATACGCTCCATATCCGGCCACACCGGTGGTTTTCCTATTTCTCAAGACAATCTCAGGGGATATCAAAGATTCATGGCCAGTTGTTTGGAATGCCTCTGCTGCGGTCCCGGGATATTCTTGTTTGAAAAGAGATGGATCTTTTAATTCAATGATTTTATTTCGGCGCCACATGATTTGCTCTGGATCTGTCAGGCCGTCATCATAATAAGCGTCATAATATTGCTCTTCTTCGTCGGTCATCGTAAAACCATCTGGCAATGGCTCTCGATATTCTTCTTGCCAATACCAGGGAACAAAGATTGCAATATATTTCCCTTTTCCGGCGGCTGCATCCTGCCACATATGGTGAAACATATTACCCAGGCCGTTGGCGGTTGACTCCAGGATGATTTCATCGGCCATTTCTGCGGCTTGCATGACTCCAGTTTTGATTGAATCAGTATTTTTCCAAAAACCAACCTCTGATCCATGGAAAAAGTCGATAGTATCGGACCTACCCACGTCTCCAGAACCAGCGGTCCCGACACCATAAGCAGAATCAAGGCGGTCAAACGTCAATTCTTTGGCATTATTCAAAGCAATATGAGGCTGCATATGGGCCGGACAATGCTCATAATATCGCTTTGCCATCTTGAAGATATTGGAAGTCGCTTTGTCCTCATGGGTCAATATAAACGCCTTCACGCCTTTTCTTTGGCTGGTTTTCCAGTAGAATCTGCCCTCAACATAAGTTGAACAGCCTTGTTGACGGCCTTTTAGAAGAAGGGCTCGAACATATCCCTTGTCTTTACTCTGTTGTTCCAGCTTAAAATGAATATGCTCCTGGGCTTTGTTCAGGATAAACGGGACAATTTTTTCTTTTATCCCGGTTTCAGGGTTTAAAACAGCTTTTTTTAACCGAATTTTCAGGCATTTCCGGGCATAAAGTGGGAAATTAACGTGTAATTCCTGCAGGACTTTCATGACCCGTGCGGATATTTTACGCTTTTTGGATTTCATCGGCAAAATCTTCAATTGTCACATGATGAATATTATCAACTTCGGTCTTGTCTCTCCATTTCTCAGGCTGCCGGTTCTTCAACCAAAAGATAATAGCAGTGTCAGAAGGTGCGATATGTTTTGTATATTTTACCGAGTCGGTAATCTGGCCCTCATGTGTTGCAAATTTGGTATCCGGCATAGAATATCCGCAGGCTTTTTCATATAGAGATCGCTCTACCTTTCTGTCTGCTGTAAGCTTCCAGTCTTTTAAGGCCTCAAAAAACTTAGGATGTTCTTTTTTCCAATTATTAAGAGTTTGTTGAGTAATTCCCAGGCTGATTGCTATCTCATCGTCAATAAAACCCTTCTCTGCCAGGAATTTAATTTGTGCTTGTATTTTATCGTTAAATTTGGACGGTCGACCGTTTTTCTTAAAATCTTTAGGATTTTTACGTTTAGTCATATTTTTGGCCTCGTATATTGCCGTTTACCAGCGTTATAGAAATTACGAGTGTAATGGGTAGCCTTAAATTCAGCCTGTTTTATAGCATACATAAAACTATTAGAAGCATAGAACCGATAAAAAGGCAAGTGAAATAGGATTATGGTGGAGTTCAGCCGGACAGCCAAAGCGCACTTATTTTTAATAAACCCTTGTATTAACAGGCTTTTCAAGATATTAGCAGGTAAATATGACATACGATTCGTTATTTACCTGAGACTGTGTTTAATCGGTGATAACAGCGTGTAACCGGGTAAACGTGGTTTGACGGAGATATTCTGTAAATAGTACAATAAGCCAAAAACACCAAAAAAAAGGAGAACATCATGACAAAATTAACCTTAGCAAAAGCAGTATTAAAAGAAATTCAAACCACAGCGAACGCCACTGCTAGAGAATTTGGGCAGGGTATGGCTACAGACTTAGTGCCGGGGGAAAAACTAGAGGTAGTCGACTATACCACTTACGGATATCGAAAATATTCAGACGATAGTTATGTCTCTAACGCTTACCGGGACAATTTTGGTTGGAAAAACACTTATTATCAAAACAGTTTGACGACTGTATCTTTGCCACCGGAATTGTGGGTGAAAAAAGAAAAATGGGAAAAATACATAGAGAAACATAGATAATAACCATAACTGCCCGGTTAACGCCGGGCACACAAAGGAGAACATCATGACAAAATTAAAGTTAGAAGACCGGAAAAACACAACAGCGAATGGTGTAGCAGCGCTAAGAGAACTGCTATACTCTTTTGATTTTTGTAAGGACATCGATAAGGTGGTGGGGCTTACATTCAACGCCGCCGCCGATATCGGGCAAACAGAGATACACTATTCAGACAGGGCCGAAATCAGAATCTGTAACGGTAATGCCGATATTTACGCATGGGTCTATGAGTATGGATACCTCCCGGAACAAATATACAACCCGTGGGACATTATCAAGATTGATTTTGAAGGTGTTTTAAAATCACTCCAAGATGCGATCCAAAAATATAACGACAAGGTAGCGGAAAAGAATAAAGATATTGAAAAACTCCTTGCGGTTTGCGCACAATTCAAAAACCAACCATAAGCCATAACTGCCCGGTTAACGCCGGGCAAAAAGTTTTAATTGTCCTCTCAGGGGACAATAAGAAAGGGGGATAGAATGAGTAACCAATGGAAAATCACGAAAGACCTTATCAACAAACCATTGTCCAGGGGCTCAGACAGTTATTGTTATGGGACAGAACTGGGCACAACAAGTAAAGTGTTTGAAATGGGGCGACCGATGCCGGTAAAGTTCCGGCTTTATGATGATGACGAAAATTTATATTTTGAGGGAGTTATGGAAGAAGAAGACTTCCATCCTCTTGATGATATCGGTACGCCTGGGTATGGATGCACTGGGATTAGAACCAGCGTGAATAACAAACCGTTCAGAGTATTGTAAAAAGGAGATAGAACTATGGGAAAGAAATGGAAATTTACAAACAACGCCGACCATCACGGACATTTTTTTGCGTCATCATTACATACCTGGATGGCTTATACAAATATTGATGTGCTTATCACAAGGATGAAAGCAGAGAAGGATTTATTTAATCTGTTTTATGTCCCGATAGACATTCAAGCGGTTTATGATATTGAATTTTACACACCACAGGTCAATGGAACTGTCTTGATTGGTCAATACTCAGAAAGAGAGGGGGATTATCCATGCCACGATGTAAAAATTTAGTTAGTCAGTATGTGCCGCAAGGTTATGGTTACAAGGAAGTCAAGCTGCCTTGTGGATCAACGTCAATCCATGGGACTGAATTGATCTGTGAAGAGTGCGAAGCACAGTTGGGAAAGCAGTACCCACAAGGTTGGGTGAACACCCCAGGAGACAAATGTATTCACGGTACTTATGTGGGGAATCGAGGAGGCAGAGATTATCTTTGTGGTAAATGCGAGGATGGAATTTAAACAAAAAAATACTATGTCCTGAATGGAGCGTTTCATTCAGGACATAGCAAAGGAGCAAGCATGCAAAGGACATTAAAGGCTATCAGAAAGAGATATGACACGATTGAAGAAAAGAGTACATTAGAGAAGGATTTAAAAGCCCTTGAAAGGATTATTGAGATGAATTTTATGTATAGAAATATTGAGTTTAGCATTGTGCGTGGGGTTCTTGAAATGATGTATACCCGGAATTTTGAATTAAGCGAAATGAAAAGAAAAGAAAAAGCAGCAAAGGAGCAAGCATAATATGGCATACACTCCAGAATTATCAGACAAAGACAGTGCCACGCTTAGGCGGATAGCCTGGGCGATGGATATCCCTATGACCGAGACATTGACACGGATGTTTGAAACCATGGTTGATGCGATAGACCCAAGCCGGGTATGTTCCAAGTGCAAAGACAAATCAAAGTGTTTACAGGGCTGTGTTTTCTATGTCCCGATCGTACACAAAGGCCCTGGTAATATCAGGATTATTGAAAAGGAGGATGATTGATGAGAAGAGACTATAAAGACGAATTAGAATTATACGAAGAGCAATCAGATTTAAGTTGTTTTCTGACGGCTTGTTTCCGGGTTGGTTCGATCGTTGTGATAGCGGTTACTGTATGGGCTCTGATTGTTATATTTCTTAGTTTCGGAGGGTATTAGTCATGGAAAGACTTGATGGGAAACAGAATAAATCCAAGTCAATTTATGATCTACCGACTGAATTAATCCGAGATGCCATGGCACAGACTGATCCATTATCCGCAGAGAAAGAATTATGGAGTAAGGTCCTGTACCAAGTCACACATGACTTAAGGAGTAAGAAATACAGGCGTAGCGCTATAGTGTGGCTGCGTGACAGAGATCCTGTCCACACACAGGCTATAAATAGCTTTGTCGGTATATGTGATATGTTGGGATTAAAAGATTATGATAGTGCCGCTGAAATATTGATTAAAAAAGAGTTTGAATGGCGCCCTGAAAAGCCATAGATAACCAAGAGAGAAGCCCTTGTGAGATAATCACAAGGGCTTTTTTTATTTAATTTCCCGGAAGTTAATGTCCGGATATTTTTTCAGCAACATTTTCTTTTTAATTTTATAGACCTGAGTTTCAAAGCCTTTTACATCTTCCACGATCGTTTCCCCGTTTTTGAGATATCGAAAATCCGCAATATATTTTATCGCTCTATAAGTTTTACCATGGTGCTGAAATTTATCTTGTAATAAAAATACCGGCTGCAATTCCAGGTCGGATATAATCCCTGCATGTTGCATAAATTTCAATTCCAGATACCGCCTACCCTCTTTTTTTGAATCGAAATTGAAACCATCAATAAGCGTTTTCCTTGCCTGGTATTTATTGATCTTAACAGCCCGGTAAAGGTTTTTATATTCACGAGGTAGACGAACCATTCCTTTTGCCCCAATCTTTGTAATATTTACATTGCTTTCCAACACATGGGATACCCTGCCCGGTTTTGGCTTTAAAATATACTTTTCCGAAACATTTTAATGTTTTTTTACACTGGGCCGGGCATCCTGTATGCTCTTTATTATATTTCACGAAAATATCCCTATTCAATTTATTGTTTTTATATTGCTAAGTTGACTAAAATTTCCTCTTCCCGCCGCCTATCAAAAAAGGCAAACACATCTTTTTTAGAGAATGTCTTTTCCACAACCTTTCGTTTTCCGTCCTCTGAAAATTCATTTGCAATAGTCATTGAGAGCGTCCATGAAATAGCACTATCAATTTCAGACTCATTATTTATTGCCCGATACGCCACTATTGTTTCGGGTAGCCGGCGCCATCTTTTCCTTTCTCGTTTTTTCATTATTTTGTGGCGCTTTTTCCTGTTACTTTGAAATAAGCCTTTCCATAATTCTTGCTGAACAA
>Ga0164318_10002945_pt1 | contig 15969 bp, 15 predicted proteins | sample GuaBasSedimGuay9_FD_113734 | JGI IMG/M metagenome (GOLD analysis project Ga0164318, IMG submission 113734) | Subseafloor sediment microbial communities from Guaymas Basin, Gulf of California, Mexico - Guay9, Core 4571-4, 0-3 cm | ecosystem: Environmental > Aquatic > Marine > Hydrothermal vents...
CCGAGACTTCCTTCGGTAGCGCTAACCGTGGGCTCGATCGCTAGATATTTCCCACCCCGGAGCGGGACGATCACCCAGGCATGACCGTACCCATCCTGCCAGTCGTCCCTGGTTGCGATGTATGCGGTCACGTTGTGGCATTCGAGTTTCCATTCGATGTATGCAGCCATCTCAGAGCAGTCGAAACTCGAGCACTGGTACGGCGTTATGAATCCCTTGCCAAGCAGACGCTTCACCTCGTCATGGGTGTTCTGAAACCGGCTCTTAGGAATGTAATACGGATCAGGAATAGCTGTTAGATCTGCCTTTAGAGTGGGCGCATCCTCCGGATCGGAGGGGTCTGGCACAGGGGATGCGAAGCTCCCCGATCCACTGTTGCTGACGCCGGCGTTCTCGTTGAAACGGTCGATGTTAGCATAGACCGCATCCACATACTCAGCAGCTCTATGGCTGTGATATCTGGCATGGCGGTCATCCCCTTGCGAGGAGTATTCGGACGCCTGATAGAGATCAGACGCCGACTCGTTGACGCTGTGATGGATCGCATGCAGAATAAGGAGTTGGGCATCATAATACGCTTCATTAGATCCGGAGAGCGACGCGTTCGTGACACGGCGTTCGAACGACTCAATCGATGCGGCGTACTTCAGGTTCTCCTGTTTCAGTTGCTCGCATTCTGCCCTACAGCCATCGTATTCGCGGTCGTTAAAGGATGCGATAGCATTATTCAGGGACTCGGTTATGGTTTTCAGGCGCGAAAGCACCTCCGACTGGCTCTCTTCCAGATTGGCATCTTGCCAACCGATTCCACCCTCATTCCCACTCTCGATGTGGCTTTCAGGATGCACAGGGCTTTCGTGGATGCATCCGGAAGATAAGACCGCCAGTACCAGCGAAAATACCAGTGACAGCACCACCCAGCGCATTTTAGAATGCATCATCCTTATGCATCTCTCGAACCAACACATTTTAAAGATTGGCTATAAACGTACGAGAGTAATGCTTCCCACAGACCTGATCGACCGTGCGTACAGGGGTGAATGTATGAAAGATGATGCTGCGCTGCTTGCGACCGCGCCGCCTGCCGAACTCTTCGGACTGGCCGATGAACTGCGCGCAGAGGCGGTCGGGGACGTCGTCTCATACATACCCAACAGAAACATCAATTTCACAAACCGGTGCATCGGAACCTGCCGGTTCTGCGCATTCAGGGAGCCTGCTGGCTACCGGCTCGGGATTCCGGAGATCCTTAAAAAGGTAGATGAAGCGGTCAGTTTGGGCGCAACCGAGGTCTGCATCCAGGGGGGGCTTCTGCCGGATATGCACCTGACAAATTACTGCGAGATTCTCGAATCGATCAAATCCGAATTTCCGAAGGTCCATATCCATGCATACTCTCCGATGGAGGTCTGGTACGCAGCAGGCAGGGGCAGGGGAGCGGGAAGCGGGGCGGGTGGTGGTGGAAGCGAAGACCGGGAGCGGGGTGGTGCCGCCGTAAGAGATGCGCTTACCACTCTAAAGAAGGCAGGACTTGATACAATGCCCGGAACCGCAGCAGAGATCCTTGTGGATGATGTGCGCACGAAGATATGCCCGGATAAACTGAATACAAAACAGTGGATAGATGTCGTCAGGACTGCGCACAGTCTCGGCATACAAACGACCGCAACCATCATGTACGGACACATCGAGACTGTGAGGGACCGGATCGACCACCTATTCCTGATTCGCGACCTGCAGGACGAGACACATGGATTCACTGAATTTGTGCCACTCTCGTTTATGCCATACAACAACAAACTCGGCGAAGGGATGCTTGCAGGCGGCAATTACGGCAACACCGGAATCGATGACCTGCGGATGCATGCGCTTGCACGAATCGTACTACACAACCGCATCCCAAACATCCAGGCGAGCTGGGTGAAGCTCGGGAAAAAACTGGCGCAGTATGCACTTCACTGCGGGGCAAACGACCTTGGAGGAACGCTCATGGAAGAAAAGATATCGAAATCGGCGGGATCTACGTCAGGCGAATATATGCCACCGTCAGAGTTTAACTGGATCATTGAGAATGCCGGACGGATACCGGTGGTGAGAGATACAATCTATTCCCACCAACGACGCCCCACGTATGGGCAGGGGCGGTGATGTCATCTACCATGATCTGATGAGGTACCGGTCATTTCATACGGAGACTTCCGATGGCTGAAAATCTGCCTGCAAAAAACGACTCTCAAATTCTCATTTACCAGACCGAAGGCGGCAAAACGAAGATTAAAGTCCCACTCAGGGATGAGACGGTATGGCTGGCACAGAAGTTGATTGCGGAGTTGTTTCAGACAACAAAGCAGAATATTAGCCTACATATTCGGAACATCTATGACGAGGGCGAATTGACACCAGATTCAACTGTCAAGGAATACTTGACAGTTCAAAAAGAGGGAAGCAGACGAGTTTCTAGAGTGGTGGATTTTTATAATCCGGACATGATCATCTCTGTCGGTTATCGCGTAAAATCCCATGTTGCTACTCGATTCCACCAATTGGCAACCCAGCGGCTGCGGGAATACATTGTCAAAGGTTTTGTTCTTGACGATGAGCGGCTGAAAAACCCTGATCAGCCCTTTGATTATTTTGATGAACTTCTGCGCCGAATTCAGGATATTCGTACCTCTGAACGACGTTTTTACCAGAAAATAACCGATATTTATGCGACCAGCATCGATTACGATCCTACAACCAAGACCAGCATCAATTTTTTCAAGACCGTGCAAAACAAACTTCATTGGGCAATCACCGGCAAGACCGCCGCTGAAATCGTTTATGATCGGACAAATGCCACCAAACCGAATATGGGACTTACCAATTGGCGGGGAGAGAAAGTACGCAAACAAGATGTCACCATCGCTAAAAATTATCTTGACGAAGACGAGCTGCGGGGGCTTAACAATCACGTCGAACAATATCTTGTCTTTGCCGAAGGACAGGCGATGCGCCGCGTTCCCATGCACATGAACGACTGGACAGCTTTTTGCAGTTGAACGACCGAAATATTCTGGAGCATGCAGGAAGAATATCGTATGAAATGGCTAAGGAGATGGCAGAAACGGAATACGAGAAATTCAGCTGGGAGCGTATACGATATAGCAACTCAAAAGAGAGCGATTTTGATGAGACTGTCAAACAGATAGAAAATCACAAATACCAAAATGGAGAAACGATACAATGACTAATGCAGCCACAATTGGTGTTGTTGGCTACCACAACACCGGAAAGACGACCCTCATCTGCAAACTGATCGAACGGTTGACAGAACGAGGATATTCCGTGTCTACGATAAAGAACATTCCAAAAGATGGATTTTCGATGGATGTCGAGGGAACAGATACATGGAGGCATGGCGAATCCGGCGCAGGGCTTGTTGTTGCAAGCACTTCGGGTGAGACATCTTTCATCGTGAAGAACGTCATGCCTTTTGAGGATATCCTGAGAACCATGGACAACATGACATCCCCTGATGTGATACTCGTGGAGGGGCACAAGACTGAAGATATCCCGAAGATCGTGCTTGGGGATATCGAGATAGACCGCGGCGGGCGCAGATACGATCCCGATGTGGATGATTTCGAGGAGATTCTCGATTACGTAACAGAGGCGATCGAGATTGCGAGGATATATGTGAAGCTTCCGAAGATGGACTGCGGAAAATGTGGATGCGATGACTGCGTGAAGATGGCAGAAGCCATCGTCCGCGGGGAAAAGGCAATCTCGGACTGTGTGGTGCAGGAAGGGCTTGTGAGCGTTACCGTAGGAGGAGAGGCGATTCCAATGGGTCCCTTTGTTCAGGATATGGTCTCGAAAACGATTGCCGGAATGGTCTCCTCCTTAAAAGGCGTTGATCGTGAAGGCACGGACGCGGATATAACCATTGAGATAAAACATGCCGAAAAATAGATTAAAGATCGGGGTCTTCGGATGCGGCGCGATCGGAAGCGCGATATGCAGCGCAATCGACGAGGGAACCATCGATGCGGACCTTATCGCAATCTGCGACCGTGATCCCGAGATAGAACACATCGCAGACGCGCTTGCCAGCCACCCAGCGACTATGAATATCAGCAGGATGGTAAGATCTGTTGATATCGTGGTTGAAACCGCATCCCAGCAGGCGGTGCGCACGATTGCGCCAATTGTGCTCTCAGCGGGATGCGATCTCATGATCATGAGTGTCGGCGCTCTCGCGGATGCGGAACTCTTCTGCCAGCTTAAGGATCTGGCACGGCGCAACGATTGCAGGATATATGTACCGTCTGGCGCAGTAGCAGGCATCGACGGCATCAGATCAGCAGCCATCGGACGGATCGACTCGGTCGTGCTGACGACGACAAAACCGCCGGCAGGGTTTGCTGGTGCGCCTTACATCGAAGAGCGTGGCATCGATCTTTCGTCGCTATCCGGGGCGATTGTGCTCTTCGAGGGGTCTGCCGCGGATGCTGTGCAGGCGTTTCCTGCGAACGTGAACGTGGCAGGCACACTGAGTCTTGCAGGAATCGGGTACGACGCCACGATGGTGCGGGTCATCGCGGATCCTGCGGCTACACGGAATGTGCACGAGATCGAGGTTACAGGGGAGTTTGGTGCGCTGACGGTCAGGGTCGAGAATGTAGTGTCGCCTGAGAATCCGAAGACGAGTTATATTGCTATGCTGTCAGCAATTGCGACGCTAAAGAAGCTGACAGAGCCTGTGTGGGTTGGGACATAAAGGTTTTTTTTGTATCGGCGGGAATACATCCTGTTTGGTGCGCAAAACACAATCAAATCGCCATATCGTTAATTCTTTATACTATGGTAGTGTGTGTAGTGTGTGAAACATCTATGGACCGGATGCCTGCAATCGGAAGCCATGTCTCGCGGGTAAGGTGACCTGTACATAGATTGCATAAAAACGCAAATCGGAACAGCCAAACAAGATGGAGGATACATGAATATAAATAGTACTGTAATCACACTTGCGCTCATAGTCCTGCTCTGCGGACAAGATGCAGGCGCAGCACAGATGGATATGTCAGAGATGCACGATGCACCGCTTGCCAAAGTCGATCCGAAACTGATTGAATTGGCTTCAGACGAGAATGTTGTTGAGCCGACGAAGCTTGCCGACCCAAGAATGCAGATGATGGTATCAACTATTGAAACGATGCCAACCACTGATGCGATCGTTATTACCTCGGGATGTTATGATTTATCCGGATATATGGATGTCAAAGCTACTTCCGAATCAAGAGTGCCTGGAACTTACAGAACATTCGGATCTCTACAGGTTGACAGTAACCTGATGCATAAACTGTTGAAGATAGCTTCTATAAAAGAAGTGGTTGCTGTAAACAGTTTGCAACCAGTCGATGCACCCGAACCACCAGACCCGGATCTGGCTGGCAAGACCCGGTATGAGGGGGCTGTAAAGAACCGAAGCTATCCGGCAAGACCATCTCATGCTCCGGAGCCGGATATGTGGCTGGCTGCAATGGAACATGGCGCCGTGAACGCGTGGGGTAATGGATTCACAGGAACCGGCACCAAAGTTGCAGTCCTTGACAGCGGCGTTGACTTTGCACACCCTGACCTGCAGGGGACGCAGGCAAGGGTTGACGACCCCACTTCACCATACAATGGATGGCCAATCGCATTTGACCCATATTCTATGCTGTATTATCTGGCATACGGAGGCGCGGCATTTCCGGATATCAGAAGCTGGTACTCTAATACAAGTAGCACAGATGTGGATTTAAATACAGACGGTGTACTCGATACTTGCGGTTACGTTGTCACTGGAATTGTAAGCCGGAGCGGTGTCTATCATGTGGGAGTACACCCGGACGAGACGTTATATGAATGGTGGCATTTCGAGTATGTAACTGTTCTGGTGGTAGACAGCACCACTGCCGGAGTATATGACACCGTGTATGTGGATCTGGACAATGACAAGGACTTTACAAATGAAAAAGCATGTGTTAGAGGAGATGAGATCTCATGGAAAGACAACTGGAATAGTACAACAGCCCTTCCAGGTTCCGATGGGTATGCAGACCTATCCGGTGGGATGGTATATTTCATTGCAGACGGCGCGAATCCGATACCATATTCGGATGTGCTTGCATATCAGTGGGGACTTCCGCTAACCATCCCGGGCAATGGCGATCTTGTCGCCTTTATGGGCTCTCTCGACTTTTCACAGGATCATGGAACGCTCTGCGCCTCCGCCGTTGCGGCACAGGGACGAACCGGAGAGAGTTCCTGGAATGCCGGAGATGGGTTTGTGCAGGGTATGGCGCCAGATACAACGATAATAGCGGTAGGAAATATATACAATGCTCTTATCTCTGATATATACTACTTTGCAGTGGAAGGATACGATGGAATGCCAGGGACAGGAGATGAAGCGCAGATCGTAAGCTGCAGCTTTGGTTACTCAGATATAGTAAACGATGGCTGGGATTTTGAGTCAAGACTCATAGACCGTATAACAACAAGCTATAATCCGGAAGCAACCTTTACGATGTCAACCGGAAACGGTGGATTCGGATACGGCACAGCAGCAAGTCCCCTAAGCCCGGGTGTGGTGAGTGTCGGAGCATCAACCAGTTACTGGGATTACGAGCCGGTCAATGATTCGGCGCAATACAACTGGGGAGATGTGATACCATTCTCGAACCGGGGACCAAATGCCATAGGGCAGGTAGAGCCCGATGTTGTTACAGTGGGATCGGGCGCGGCAGGCGATATACCACTTAACCAGTGGGGGGACGGATACACCGCATGGGAATTGTGGGGTGGAACAAGTCTTTCAGCACCGGCAACTGCCGGAGAACTGGCGTTGGTGTATGATGCATACAACCAGACGAACGGGGTATTCCCGGGTTCGGAACTTGCAAGGAACCTACTCATGTCAGGAGCTGACAACATCAACTATGATGTGCTGCAACAGGGCGCAGGATTTACCAATGCTGATAGGGCAACCCGGATAGCAAGTGAGATGGGTGGATTGATGGTTACACCTGCATTCCGGACGGTTGGAGATTACAGGGGCACTGAATACGAGGCGTTTTCAGGGATAATAAGTCCCGGAGAATCCGATACCCTGACACTCACAGTGGAGAACCACGATCTATCCGGTCCGGTTACTGCAACCATCTCAGACTCGGTGCTGGAAAGAACAGGAGTGTGGACGACCACAATAGCTACTGACAGCACCTTAGAGGACGGATACCAGTTCACAGAACCGGATTACCTGATAGATATAACAGGAGAGATAACAGACGGAACCAATCTCCTGAAGGCTACTTCTTACATCGATTTCAGTGCGTTTGACCCGGATGATGACTATGAATACGACGAGGTGTATAGGCTCCTTGTCTACAAGTGGACCGACCTTGACGGCGATGGAATCTACTGGAATGATGGGAATGGGGATGGTGTGGTTCAGGCTGGCGAGGTTGATCGCGACTCCGGATACGAACTCAACCGGTTCTCGTATGGCTACAACTATGCAGACATTACCGAGGTGTTCCTCCGCGATCCGGACCCGGAGCTTCGTGGCGCAGATGGGATCTTGCTTGGTCTTCAACATAGTGTCGGCAACGGAAGCACCGCTGTTAATATCCAGCTGGAATTCTATGAGAATGCGGATTGGACCTGGGTTACCGAGAGCCACAACACTTTATCCCTATCTGCCGGAGAATCGGCTACCTTTGACGCAACAATAAGCATACCAGCAGATACCAATATCGGGCTTTACGAAGGAAAGATCCTTGTAAGCGATGGCATAAACGAGACCGTAGTCCCGGTGATTGTAAATGTGGCAGCAGATACGACGACATTCGAGTTTGGCGGAAATACGTTGACCACGGACCTGTATGACAACAACCGGATATTCGGAGGTTTTAGTTGGGAATGGAGATACGAAGTCGGTGACTGGCGATTCTATTTCGTAGACATACCGGATGGTGCCGATATCGGACCCGGGAGTAAATTGCTGATCGATGTGACCTGGGAGAATGTGCCAACAGACGTGGATGTGCATGTCCTGGGTCCGGCATCGGATTCGTTCGCACCTGATCCCAGATATGGTCCTTATACGCTTGGTAGCTATGGCGGCAGTGCTGGCACCTACATGGGAAGCGGAAAGTTCCGGTTTGATACCACCACCGGTGGAGCAGAGGAGATCATAAGCACGGATGTGAGTACGGGACTGCACGAGATCTTGTTGCACAACGTCCTTTACGCAGGACGGTCATTCTCAGAGAATATCAGTGGAAAAGTGGCAACCATATCCTTAGACCCGGCAGAAATGAGTCAGGCAGTACCGGCTGGAACGACAATGAGCCAAACATTCGAGTTCGTGTCCGGAATGGATCTTTCCGGACTCAGTGTGCAGGCGTACGGGCTGTCACAGCCACAGGAGTGTGTTAGCCAGTCGATCTTACAGGATGACCAGAATGATCCGATGACCTCAAGCTGGACACGGGAATACACCGTATCCGGTGCCGGGCTAATCGAGGTGTCAACCACCAGTTCTGAGAGTATCGATGTAGACCTTTACCTGATACACGACTCCAACGACGATGGCACCCCTGAGGCGGGCGAAATACTTGCATCATCGACCGCACCTGCTGCAGATGAGTATATATCAGCCGTATTACCAGATGATGGACGATACTGGGTATTTGTGCATGGGTGGGGTGTACCGGGTGGGCAGTCAACCTTCGATTGCACTGTGAACGTGATCGATGGAACCGATCTGGCAGTTAGCGATCCTCCGGGTGGCGCCATATCGGCAGACACGCCATACGACATTACAGTGACGTATACTGCCCCTGATGCGGTAGGTGTGTATGATGGGCTGATATTCGTGGGACCGACGAATGCCCCTGCGGCATTGCGTGCGCCTGTGACTATTAAATCCAACATCAAAGGTGACCTCAACGACGATGAGCGCCTCACCCCTGCAGATGCCGTAATCGCGCTTCGACTCGCAGCAAGCGGCGGCTGGGACGCGAATGCTGATGTCAGCGGCGACGGCAGCGTCACCTCGCTCGATGCGCTGATGATCCTGCAGGCGGCGGCAGGCGCAATCGATCTATAAGTAAAAGAGGGTGGTGTGAGGTGTGCGCACGGGACCTGCCACCCCACCGCCTTTTTATGTCTTTCCGAATACCGACACGGTATAAAAATCCGAGTGTTTTCCGCAATTTACTCGATTCGTGACATTCGATAAATTCGTGACAAAATCAGCACCAAGAGATCACGAATAACAACGAATGACGCGAATTACACGAATTTGGTTGCCACAAAATCCAGTGATTTCACTGAAAGCATTCATGACCCTCCGGCTCACCCATGAGCATGAAAGTGTGACCTATTTTCGGAGCAATATTCCGATTGTGTCCCGAATACCTTTAAAATCCGATCGCGATTCTTAAGGCTCACTTCACCCGCGGCATCGCTATGATCTCCCGTATCTGCATCTTAAAGAAACTGTTCGCATGTCCGGGTTTGATCACGCACGCGACATCCGCGCCTGTGCCGGTCCCGCCGATTGCAATGACCTCGGAATCGTCACTGACAGGGATCATGCCCGAATCCGCAGCCATGATCGTGACCTCGACAGCGACCTTAAATCCTATCCCGAATAGACTCCTGAGGACGGCTGCGATGGTCTCAGCCCGGCTCGCTCCGCCGACTTTGTCAGTGAATGACCGCTCCACCCCTGATAATGGGTGCGTCTGTGTAAAGACAGTTGCACCCATCTCTTCCAGAGTTTTGAGGTTACTCTCCTCAAATAGCCATTTTCCTTCCTCTCTCGCGCCGTAATGCAGCGTTGCAACAATCGTCTTGATGCCTGTGCCTTCTGCTGCTTTCGCAACCTTGATACCGGTCGATCCTGTGGTGCTTGCAACCACTATGTGCTTGATTCCGAGTTCGACTGCCCGCTCTACCGCAGCCCGCACGGTCTCATCAGTGTTAGCAGCACCCGGTTCTTTGAAGTATGTGATATCTTTTCTCATGTTAACGCCTCTGGTGTCGATCCGGTGGTTTAGAACTCCCACTGCCGGATTACCGCCACCGATAGTGTTGATCTGACCCATGCGGCTGCCGGGATTCGAACCCGGGTTATAAGCTTGGGAAGCTCATGTCATACCACTAAACTACAGCCGCAGCCACAACATATCATCCGGGTGGCATCTCTTATATCTTTTGGCATTGCAGGGCTCCCGGAAAAGGTTAAACCATCCGCGGCTCCAAGATAATATCATGACAACGACCACCAGAGAGCGGGCAGGTAAATCAAAAGACATTATTAAAAATGATGGAAAGACGTTCTTTGAGTTCACAGATCGCATAACCGCATTCAATGGGCTGAAGAAGGATGAATACCCGGACAAAGGCGAGGTCTGCTGTAGATTGTCCACGTACTGGTTCGAGATTTTGGAAAGAGAGGGGATACCGACGCACTTTCGCGCCTTTGTCCCGCCAAACGTCATGGAAGTCGAATATCTCGAGATCATCCCGATCGAGGTGATCTGGCGCAATTTTGTCGCAGGGTCGCTGCTGAAACGCTATGAAGGCGGCGAAACTCCCGGAGCGGGCATTGAGCCGAGACTGGGCGCAAGGATACCCGGTGGGATATGTGAGTTCACAACCAAGTTTGAGGCGATCGATCGGTTGATCGATCGGCAGGAGATTCTGGATAACAGGTGGCTTACACGCGAGGAACTGGACTTGATCAGGGAATTCACACGACGGGTGAACGATATCATGAACGAGCATCTCCTCGAAAAAGGCATCCTCCTTGCGGACTTCAAGATCGAGTTTGGGAAGAACCTTGCAGGCGAGATCCTGCTTGCCGATGAGGTTGGAACTCCGGATGGCTGCAGGTTCTGGGACGCGGGTTCATACGTTGAGGGCAAGATCGAGAGTCTTGACAAGGACGTATACCGGTATGAGAAAGGTGATCTTTCGGATGCTTACGCAACAATTATGCAAAGAATCTGCGGATAATGCGATTATGCTCCCTCTGTACCTGTATCATGCAAACCAGTGCGATCCAAAGAAGTGTACTGGCAAAAAACTGCTCAAGTTCGGGTTGGCGCAGAAGAAGAACCCCTCGAAACTTCCGTATAGCTCGATACTGCTAAACCCATTCTCAGAGAGGGCGCTTGCCCCCAACGATGTGTGCACAGGCATTTCTGCGCTGGATTGTTCATGGGCAGATGCGGAACTGGTTTTTGGAAAACTTCGCCGCATGAAACAGCGATCGCTCCCATACCTTGTCGCTGCAAACCCGGTAAACTTTGGAAAGCCGTTTAAGCTAACGACTGTCGAGGCATTCGCTGCCGCCCTGCATATCCTCGGCGAAGATGAGCAGGCATCCCTGATACTTGGAAAGTTTAACTGGGGACACACGTTCCTGGAACTGAACTGTGAGCTATTGGAAGCGTATGCCTGTGCGAAGGACAGTTCAGAGATCATAGCGATTCAGAGTGAGTATCTCTGAAAGTTTTAGTCTTTGTGGGGTTACGGATAGAGCTCTGGTTTCCTGGCACATAAGGAAACAAAAGACTAATGTAACCGCCCGCCCCATGCGCACTCGAGGTGTTTTATGAGCGATATTACCGTAGCCGTAAAGCGGGTTGGACTCGTCTCCCGGTACGATGAACCCGGCGCAATCAGACTGGCGGAACTCATATCCCGCCATCTCGAATCGAAATCCGGAATCGAGGAGGTCGTATTCGAGACGGACACCGCATCCGGGATCGGAACCCGGGGAAACGGTGTTCCGATCGAGGAGCTGGATACTGATCTGCTGATCATCGTCGGAGGCGACGGCACGATCCTGCGCACCATCCAGAAACTTGAAGGACAGATACCGATTCTCGGAATTAATTTCGGCAGGGTCGGCTTCCTCGCTGATGTCACGCCTGAAAATGCGCTTTCCATGATCGATGAGGTTCTTACCAATCTTACGGTCGAGGCGCGGATGCGGCTTACGATCCACATCAATGGAGACACGCTCCCTCATGCGACCAATGAAGCCGTGATCGTCACGACGCGCCCTGCCAAGATGTTTGCGTTCCGGATTCTTGTGGATGGCCACGAACTCGACTGCCTGCGTGCGGATGGCATCGTCTTTGCGACGCCAACCGGCTCCACCGCTTATGCGATGAGCGCAGGAGGTCCGATCGTCGATCCGAAGGTGGGCGGCATCGTTATCGTGCCGCTTGCGCCGTACAAGCTCTCATCGAGACCGTGGGTAGTATCTGCCGATAGCCGGATCACTGTTGAGCCGATCGCAGCGTTTAAGGATGCTGCTATCGTCCTCGACGGACACCACACCCAGCCGGTGCGGGCTGGTGATCGCATCACTATCACGCGGGCGGATGAGCCCGCGCTCTTCGCGAGGACCGGGTGGCGGTTTTACGAGAAGGTGCGGAGCAAGCTGTAAAGCAGCAGGGGCAGATGCGCGGATGTGCACAGGTTTTTGAGGGGGTCCAGCAGTTCCAGTTGTGACTGTAAACGCATGCAACCGAAGTGTTATTTCTTTATACTTTCGTAAACATATATGTACAATCTTGAGTAAAAACTTCGGAAGTATCTGAACGTTGACGTGCTATTCAGCCCCATCCATTCTGGTTTTGAGAAAATAAAAGATCATCGGGCAGAAAACACCAAGATCGCCCTAACCGATACACTCATGTAGGTTTTTGCCATGTTTTCCCTCAGAGATCCTTCTTTACTCACAGAATCTCTCTTCAACCTTTCGATTTTGCCGTTCTTCTGTCCTTCTCTTATCCTCGCCTCTTCCCCATCCCCCGCATCCAGTCAGATCTCAGAATTTGAATATGACCTCGGACACAGAAGAACTGATGATAGGTAAACGTTATATCTATGACGAAACACTGTTTTTTATTGGCAGGTGTTATGTATGGAAACCATAACGATCCCAAAGGAGGTCGGGAGTCCCATCTCAAGTCTGGTGCACCACGGTTTATTCGAGAATGAAAGATCGGCTATCGTAAACATAGTACACGATTTGAGTTTGTCCAAAATGAAAGAATATGGAAGGGCTATGCGGAGATTCGAGACAAAATATGGTGTTATTTTTGAAGATTTTGAACAGCAACTCAATTCATCTGATAAGGAAGATTTTGGAAGATGGGATGACTACATTGAATGGAAGGCATACTCCAGAGCATATCATTACTGGAAATCCGCCCATGCAGAGTTGTCCCGATGCTTGTAGTCAGAACGATAACGATTTTAAGAAGTCATAGTAGTGTCGTTGAACTTCGTATTACAAAAACTCTGGTCGAGCCTGATATTGAACTGATCAAAGCGAATACAACCCTGAAAGACAGGTCCGTTTTATACGTATCAGAAGTTGCCGGAGCGGGCTTTCGAGATTATTCGTATCACGGGAAGAAGGGCGATAAATTGATAAAACGATGGGACAATTCCCCTCACCACAAAGAACTGCCCAATTTTCCACACCATACCCACAAGGGGGCAAATATCCTTTCCAGACCTGCTGTAAATTTGACCGATGTTCTTGCATGTATCGAGACTGAGCTGGAGAGATTATAAGTATAGTTCACTAAGAATAGTATTGTTTTGTTATCCTTGTGGATTTTTCGCGCCCCCCTGCGGCGAGCATAAGTGGCGCCTGCACACTGATCACAAGATAGTGCAGGTTGTCCATAATCTCATCAAGAAAGCCCCTTCGGGGCAAAATTGAAGTGTGATGTTTTTCTCATCATGCATCTAATTTCAGCAGCAAGATACACAAATGCGTTTATACTTTCCTATACGTTGAATAAGACGCAACGCATGCAGCAATCAACCTTCCGTGATCACTTCGGGCGATGTGCCGGATGATACTTCTTGATCATCCCATTATCGATTCGCGTCAACTAAGCCTCCGGAATCTCCGCGAGCGGATTCCACCCAGTCTCAAGCGTCGTCTTGATGTCCCGGTCCTCATCCTTGCCCTGCCTGACAAACTGATACTCAAATATGTCAGCAAACTCTGGAGAACTTCCGATCACGCTCAGAGAGCGCCTCCTTACCGACAATCGCAACAATACCCCGGAGATCGTTTCCTTCGGCATAACCCGCACATATCTGATCAGATACTGCCTTGTGATCCTCTCTTGTCCTGTCCTCGCATACCCCCGAGTTCGATCAGTCGTGAAAGCGATGGCAGCACGTTGACCTGTGGGTAGATTCCCTTCTGCGCGTATTGCACAGAGTCTCTCAAAAGAGTAAACGAATGTTTAATGATGAACGGCACTCAAATGAATATCGCATCAATGTCAGCAGAAGCAAAAACGATGAGAACCGAGATAGAACTCCCGATCGACATCTTGTATTCACAGGGAGTCTATGAAAACCGTGCAGAATATTTCGTAAAGAAGAATTTTCTGCTGGAATTGTACAGAGAAGGTAAGATATCCCTCGGGAGGATGGCGGCATTGCTCGGGATGAATCGGGTGGAGATGTTGGGGGTCATGAAGGATTCGGACATACCTCTGAACTATGGAGTCGAAGAACTGGAAGAGGACATGGAAACAGCGAAGAAACTCGGTATGCTGAAATGAAGGTGATCAGCAATTCTTCGCCTTTGATTTTCTTATCTGCTATTGGATTATTGGATATTTTGAGAATCGAATCTGGTGAGGTGCTGATACCGGAAGCCGTGTATCAGGAAGTCACAGCAAACGATTTAAAAGGGTCTTGCGAGGTAAAAGATGCTGACTGGATCAAAGTGGTGCCAATTGAGAATGCGGAGTCCCTGTTTCTCTTGTCATCACTTGACGCAGGCGAAAGAGAAGCGATAATCCTCGCCAGTGAACAGAGTGCTGATTTACTGTTGATGGATGACCTTGCAGGAAGAAGAGCCGCAATGATGTACGAGATCAATGTAATGGGGACACTGGGGTTTCTGAAGGTGATGCACCGGAAAGGCATAGTCGAGAACTTAAAAGATGTGCTGCACGAGCTCATGGGGCATGGATTCCGGATGGATGCAAATCTGTACAGGACAATACTTGAGGATTAGGTCTTTGAAAATACCGTAGAACAACAGATAGCATGCCACATTACCATATAGAATTTAGATTTCATGGATACGCCAGGAAATACTTTAAAAGGTCGATCTTTGATGTTACAAGAAGATTTCGTGTCAAAGGTGTGACAAGAAAGAGACCTGTTCCACATACTACATTAGCAGGTCCTTTTGAAACGAGAGATAAAAAGAGTGATTGCGGATGTGAAAAATGTCGCTAATAATTGCAATCTTGTGAATTTCAAACTCAACGGGTTTGGGTATTTTGATAACCCTGGAGGCAATGTCATTTACGCTGATATCGAACCCTCGAAGGAACTTGAGGAAATGTGCTGGGGATTAGCAATGAAATTGATGAAATATGTCAGACTCAAGGGGTGGGACTGGAGAGAAATATTCTCGTTTCACGCTACAATCGCTTTCAAGGAGATCTATAGGAAGTTTTCCAAGATCTGGAGCTACCTGAAACACGAGGAAAAGCCCAATATAGATCAACATCTCTTGAGAACAACGATCATAGGAAACAGAGGTAGAATAGTCTCTGAATACGATCTCATGCGTATCCACAGCAGTATCCGCCGCTTATGCGATGAGCGCAGGAGGTCTGAATCGTCGATCCGAAGGTGGGCGGCGTCGTCATCGTGCCGCTTGCGTCGTACAAGCTCTCATCGAGACCGTGGGTGGTCTCCGCGGGTAAGCAGGATCACTGTTGAGCCGATCGCAGCGTTTAAGGATGCTGCTATCGTCCTCGACGGACACCACACACAGCCGGTGCAGGCTGGCGATCTTATTACTATCACGCGGGCGGATGAGCCCGCGCTCTTCGCGAGGACCGGGTGGCGGTTTTA
>Ga0164318_10002946_pt1 | contig 15968 bp, 10 predicted proteins | sample GuaBasSedimGuay9_FD_113734 | JGI IMG/M metagenome (GOLD analysis project Ga0164318, IMG submission 113734) | Subseafloor sediment microbial communities from Guaymas Basin, Gulf of California, Mexico - Guay9, Core 4571-4, 0-3 cm | ecosystem: Environmental > Aquatic > Marine > Hydrothermal vents...
AGTTTCAACATCCATATATTGCACAGAGTTAAATATTTCCCATTCTTCTGAATCATTTTTCAATAAAATAAATGAGTGCCCCGGCTCAGAAGAACTGTAGATAACAGAACTATCCGCGTCTAAATTATCTGTTACTCCTGTAGCAAAAAGCGCGTCAACTCCAAGATATCTAAACATTATCCAATCAGGGCTGCTTGCTGTATCACAAACCCATCTGGCATGGCTTTCATATTCTAAAATATAGGCCAACCAGCCGAAATAGGTTCCGCCAGTACCTAAATTTATCCTGGATTCAAAATATTTATTATAAATAAAAAATTCATTTATAATTGCAGCTACTGTTTCTTTTTTCGCTTTAAATGAACTATGCCTGACTGCGTCAAGCCTGTCTTTTATTTCCTTTAATCCTGAATCTGTCTCTAATATCTGAATTTCTTTTTCTAACTGGGCAGTTACAGGCATTGAGGCAGAGATGTAAGAATATTCAGAATTCTCTAATAAATCATATTCTACAAACCCTTCTGGCGCGTCTTCTGTTGCTTTTAGTTGAAATCCGTTCATTAATTCTACCTTTCCCTGCATTTGCTCTGTTGGCATAATCTCGCCAACTACAGTTCCTGGCATTAAATAAAGCCCTGTTTTTTGCCCTGCTTTTAAAGAAGCAATTTTTACCTTTATTCTACAGATAAATTTTGTGCCTTTGCCTTTTACCAAAACCTTTTTTGCGGAAAAAATTCCATTTTCCCCTAAATGATTGCATAACCTCTGAAAAAAAAGCGGCTGAGGAGGGATATTTCCCGCCCCTTTCACAATTTCCAAAACGATCTGCTCCTTGCTTCCTGAACCAGCCTTAGATTCCACGGAATTAGATGGTTGATAATGATTAAAATCAAGACGTAACGCCATAAATTCCTGCGTATCTGCAGTTGAAACACTCGAAGTTGTCTCCTTCTGCTTTAGAGGCGGTATATATTTATAGGTATATTGCGGATGTTCCGGAGCTTTTTTTAATGTTTCTTCTGAAACTTGATTGCGCCGTGGGGCAACAATTCGTTTTATCGGTTCTATGTTGAAAATCATCTGGTTTGCCTTATTCCAATCAATAGGTAAGTAAAATAACGCAGCGATAAAACCAACAATGGCAGAAAAAAACAACCCCGCCTGAACAATTAATTCTTCGTTTAAAAAACGTTTCACTTGAGGGGAAGAAGTTTTATCCTTTTGGACTTCTTCTTTTCCTGATATTTCTGAAAGTTCTTTATCTGAAGTATCTGCCTGCGGCATGCTGTCCTGTAAAGAACTTCTTGCGCTGTGATTACCAGCCGCTGTATTATTACGGCCAGTGCCAATATTTACAGTGTTTTTCCATGACAAAAATTGCTGATTATTTATCTGCGGCAATATAGCTATTGTTTCAGCAATAAGCGTTTCTATATAGTCATCGCCTTGTTCTCTGCTTAAATTTTTCCGTAAGTTTTCTTTCCTTAGAATAAACTTATAGATCAATTTGATTTGGCCTGGCCAGAGAGTATTAGCAATATAGTCCTGAAAAATTGCTGCAGTTTCCTTAAAAAATTCATCTTGAGTATTTTTTTCAATAGATTCTAAAACTTCTGCTTTTCCTGATAGTAAAAGGCCGATTCGTATATTAGAGGACAGTGTTTCTAAATCACTGCCCCGCATAAAATTTGCTCCGTTTTTGACTAACATATTAATTAATTCTTTAATTAATGGACTACTATCTCTATATGAGATTATGTTATTTTTTTGTTCCAACAAGCCGGATAGCTTAGCTGACAATAATTGCCTTAGCTTAAAATCCATTGTTGATTTTGTTCTTTCCAGATCTTGCAGCAATTCGCGATAAGTCTTAGCTCCCAACTTATTTAACCCTCTATAAATTTTTTGGAGATATTTGTCATTTTTTACTGAAGATAATAAAGAAATAAGTTCAATCAATAGAGGCTGATTATCTTGCGCCCAATCTGAGAGATCGCCGGCGCTTCTTAGTTGTTCAAAAATTATTTTTACTTTCAGGCTCTTTAGCTCATGGGTAAGAATAAATTCCTGCAAAAACGGATTATCGTTGTAGAGAAAATTTAAGAGATTAATTTTTAATTCAGATGTGTCTGGATTAAGTATTGCCGGATGGCTAAAATTCAGCCCAAAACACAGGTTTAAATGTTCTATCCCATCAATTGAGGCCTTAAGAGCTGCCATTGTGAGTCTATATTCCAGGTTCTGAAGAGCCGCGGATAAAATTCTCTCAATAACTTTTGCGCGGATAGAGTCCGGAAACAGCTCTAATAAAACGCAAATTCTTTGGCCTATTCTAATGCGTTCAAAATTATCCGTGGAAAGCTTTTTTAGTTTTTTATTTACAAGTGTAGAAAATTCCTTAAAAACCGCATCTTCTTCCCATTTAATTAAATCAGCAATGATTAGCAAAAGCGGGGTTAATGCTTTAAATGCCTGAGGATTGCCGTTTTTAATCTCGCTGTTTATAATAGCCTGAAAAATTTTCTCCTTATCCCACTCAACATTTAACTTCTGATTAACAATTTTTCCCTTGCCTATGTCTATTGGCTTTCCAAATTTCGAGATTCCTGAAAGCAAACAAACCCTCTCTATAGGCAGGCCTTTCTGCCCGGGATTCGCAACTAATTGCTGAATTGTTTCTGTATTTAATCTTATTTGAGGCGCGAGATTTTGGGAAGCAAAAATTTGCTGTTCACATAGTGCCCCCAATGCTCCCGTTTGAGAAAAATTCAAAAACAGGAAAGCTTCAATTAATAGGATCGCGAATATTCTAAAAATTATTTTTTGTTTTGCCATAAAAACACCAAGGTACAAAAAGATAAGATCAACCTTTTTCTGTCTGAGACACTAACATTTTAAATACTTTTATTTTGATTGTAATATAATATTACCTTATTTGCTCATTTTCGTCAAGTTTGAGGAGATTTCGACAACTAATTTTTGACAACGCAGGGGAGAGATTGCCGTAATTGGTAATAAAAAAAGGGGATTCTTTAATGACGATGCAGAGCATTCTATTGTCATTACTACCGTTTGCCATCCTCCCTTTTCTGTCATTCCCTGCACGCAGGACAGACGCCAGCAATCTTTTAGCGGGAATCCACTGTAAAAAATTTAATTATGTTCAAATGATAAGTTTACGGTGTCCCCGCTTCATTCAGAAGCTGTGAAATAATTATTGTTTTCTGCGTGTTTACCTTTATGTCTCGTCGAAGAAAGAACGTGAAAACGTAAAAAGGGAATATTATTTCACAGCTTCTCACCGATTACAATAAGTCATAAAGTATTCTGGTATTTTCGTTTCAAACTTCATTTCTTGATTACTAAAGGGGTGTTTAAATCTAATTGACCACGCGTGTAGGGCTAAACGTCCTTTAGTGTTCTTGCCATATTTTATATCACCGACAATTGGATGCCCCTTTTCAGATAAATGAACACGAATTTGATTTTTCTTACCCGTCAAAAGCTCTATCTCTAATAGGCTATAGTTCTTTGACTCTTTTATTACCTTATATTTAGTTCTCGCGAACTTTCCTTTTTGTGGATTCTTAACAGATTGCATTTTATAATCATCATCTTCAGCAAGATACGATTCGATAATGCCGCTTTTTTCTGTTAAATTACCATACACTAAAGCTAAATATTTTTTTTCTACATTTTTCCACTGCGTTGCAAATTTCTCACGGATCTCAAAACTTTTAGCAAAAATCAATACTCCAGAGGTCTCGCGATCCAACCGATGGACAACAAATAGTTTAGTATTTGCCTTGAGATTACCTTTTCTAATATAATTTGTCAGCAAACGATGAGCCGTCTTTTCTGAATCGTAATTAGCTTTAACACTCAAAAGCCCTGCCCCCTTATCAATCACAATTATGTCTCGATCCTCATAAAGAATCTTAATCCCTGCAGGCACACATTTATTTCTTATTTTTATTTTTGATTTAATCATAGAATAATCTTAATCTATTTTTGAAGTTAAATAAAACAGCATCCCCAAAAAATGTGCAGTGCTTCCGCAGAGCACAAAAAGATGCCAGATAAAATGAAAATACGGCACCTTATTACACGCATAAAAAATCAGCCCCAAAGTGTAGAATACCCCGCCAATAAAAAGCCAGAGAATCAAACCTTTGGGCACCATTTGCAACATAGGCTTAAAAGCAATAACAATCAGCCATCCCATAACCACGTAAAATAATACTGAGACAATTTTATATTTCCCAAGCAGGAAAATTTTTGCAATAATTCCCCCAATAGCCATAGCCCAAATAAGTCCGAAAAGAGTCCACCCCCATGGGCCGCGCATAGAAACCAACGTCACTGGTGTATATGTTCCCGCGATAAGCAAGTAAATAGATAAATGATCCAAAATTCTAAAAAACCGTTTTACACGTTTATTTGTAAAGCTATGATATAAAGTTGATGCTAAATAAAGTAAAAAGAGTGTAGAGCCATAAATACTAAAACTTACGATTCGCCAGACATCACCATATTTACTGGCAAAAACGATAAGTAAAACAAGCGCAACAATACTTAAAACCGTACCTATGCCATGTGTAACGCTGTTGGCTATTTCCTCTCCTAAACTTTGTTGTCTATTTTGAGAGTTTTTAAATTCAAAAATACTTGCCTTACTTTTTTCTTTCATCATTTTCACAATCTAAAGAGAGCAAAGAGGGGGCAGACCTCGAGAATATACTCAAACGCAATTGGTTTGTAATTTTATGACATTTCCCTGCACTGCATCTTGAAACGTTCTTCATTCGCAAATCCTTTGGCGCAGCAAGCTGCGCCTGCGGTTTGACTTAGGCCAGAACGTTCCAATCTACGGCACAGGGAAACGCCTAAATTTTACAAACCAATTGCGTTTGAGTATAAAAACTATTCTCTGCTTGCAATCTGTATGGGCTGGACATTCTTTTATTTTAATTTTTTATCCTCTAGTTGTCAATTATTTTCTAATTTCGAGGGTAATCGGCGACTAAAGCGGGGTTTCAGTTATGGATTTCCGCAATCTTTTAGCGGGAATCTATTTTGAAAAATTGAATTATATTAAAATGATAAGTTTATGGTCCCCCCGCTTCAGTCAGAAGCTGTGAAATAATCACTGTTTTTCGTCTGTTTATTTTTGTGTCTCGTCGGAGAAAAAAATGAGAACGTAAAAAGGGGGTATTATTTCACAGCTTCTCACCGATTACTTTCGAGGGCTGCCCACTCTTTTCCTGCTAAAAACATCACTGATTACCTTTAAAGCTTGATCCCGCCATTTATAAACCAATGAATCACTAACACCTTTCTCTTTGGCTACAATGAATAAGCTGCCTTGACAATCTTTGACGTTTTGATGTTTGTTTAGTATAATTTCTTTTGGGTATGGTTAATTATTTTTTTTCTATAATAATGGCGGTGTTCAGATTTAACTTTTAACAAATTATTCGAAAGGCTGGCGTAATGATAAGGCTTGGCATTGCTCAGGTAAATACTATCGTTGGAGATTTTAAGGGCAACGCGAATAAAATTGCGCTTAATTTAGAAACCGCGGAAAAATACGATCTTGATATTTTAGTTTTTCCTGAACTTACAATTTGCGGCTATCCTCCGGAAGACTTGCTGCTGAAAAAGCATTTTATTGAGGCTAATATTGAGGCGTTATATACTCTTGCTAAAAAAATTACCTCTAAAACAGTAATTATCGGATTTGTTGACCATGACGAAAAAGGCCACCTCTATAATGCCTGCGCGGTAATTTGCAATCACAAAATAATCGGTGTGTACCGCAAAATGTTTTTGCCTAATTATGCTGTTTTTGATGAAAAACGCTACTTTGAAGCAGGGCAGGAAAATATTATTTTTTCAAAAGACAGGCAATCTCTTTTTGCGCTTTCAATTTGTGAAGATATCTGGGTTAAAAATGGGCCGTATGTAGAGCAGGCAAAATCCGGAGCTCAAATTTTGATTAATATTTCAGCTTCACCTTATTACGCGGGAAAAAATAGAGAACGAAAAGCAATGTTATGCGCGCACGCGATTGAAACGCAGGCATTTATTTGTTTTGCAAATCTAATTGGAGGACAAGATGAATTAGTTTTTGACGGCAGCAGCTGTATAATCAGCCCAAAAGGAAAAATAATCGCTCAAGCAAAGTCATTTACAGAAGATTTTATTGCTGCTGATTTAAATATACAATTTCAACAAGCAAACAAAAAACAAATAACTTGCAAAAAAATAAATTTACCACATTGCGCGCAAATAGATATAACAAAAATACATCTGCCTTTAAAAAACAATTTCGCGCCAAAAGATTTAAGCCTTGTTCAGGAAATTTACCAGGCGCTTGTTTTAGGCACAAAAGATTATGCTGCTAAAAATGGATTTAGCAAAGCAGTAATCGGCATTAGCGGAGGCATTGATTCCGCGTTAACTGCAATAATTGCCGTAGATGCTTTAGGCGCAGATAACGTAGTCGGAGTTTCTCTGCCTTCCCAATATTCATGCTCAGAAACTAAATTGGATGCTGAAATTTTATGCAAAAATTTAGGAATTCAGTTTATCCGCATTCCTATACAAAATATTTTTACTGCATATTTATCTGTTTTAAAAGATATTTTTAAGCAAATGCCTGTAGACACTACAGAGGAAAATTTACAAGCCAGAATCAGAGGCAATATTTTAATGGCTCTTTCTAATAAATTTAGCTGGCTGGTTTTAGCTACAGGAAATAAAAGTGAGCTTTCTGTAGGTTACTGCACTTTATATGGAGATATGGCAGGAGGTTTCGCAGTAATTAAGGATGTGCCGAAAACGCTTGTATATAAACTTGCAGCTTTTAGAAATCAACAGCAATCCAATGAATTAATCCCTCAATCAATTATCAAAAGGCCGCCTTCCGCTGAGCTTAAAAACAATCAAAAGGATACTGATACATTGCCTGATTATTCTATTTTAGATGCTATATTAAAAGCATACATTGAAGAAAACCAAAAAGTATCTGCGTTGCAAAAATCTCAAGGATTTAAAGAAGAAATTATGAGAAAGGTAATTCCTTTAGTGGATAAAAATGAATATAAACGAAGACAATCTCCACCTGGCATAAGGATTACGCCTAAAGCTTTTGGCAAAGACAGGCGTATGCCGATTACACATAAATTTATTGAATAATATACTCAAACGTAATTGGTTTGTAATTTTATGACATTCCCCTGCACTGCATATTGAAACGTTCTTCATTCGCAAATCCTTAGGCGCAGCAAGCTGCTCCTGCGGTTTGTCTCAATCAGAACGTTCCAATATAGGGCACAGGGAAACGCCTAAATTTTACAAACCAATTGCGTTTGAGTATAAAACAGGGTGCGGGATTCAGTAATTTGAAATATGTAATTTGAAATTGTATGGGGTATGTTTGTGCGTGATAATTTGTTAAATAAAATTAAGTCTTTGCCTGATGCTCCTGGGGTGTATTTCATGAAAGGTAGCAGGTCTGAAGTTATTTATATTGGCAAAGCAATTTCCTTAAAAAAAAGAGTTGGCTCTTATTTTGTTTCCCATATTTCTGACGATCCAAGGCGCACAGCTTTAGTAAGCAAAATCAGGGACATAGATTTTATCACCACAAGTTCAGAAGCTGAAGCGCTGATTTTAGAAGCAGGTTTAATTAAGCAATATCAGCCAAAGTATAATGTAGCAATAAAAGATGATAAAGCATACCCTTTGCTGAAACTAACAATTAATGAGAAATTCCCGCGGCTTTTTATTGTACGAAAACAAAAAGATGATTCTGCTCTTTATTTTGGCCCCTATACTTCAGTACGTTTATTGCGCCAGGCACTTGGTTTTATGCGAAAAATTTTTCCATTGCGTATATGCAGACTAATGCCAAAAAGAGTTTGCCTGCACTATCATTTATCCCAATGCGTGGGACCTTGCGCGGGTAAAGTCTCAGCACCTCAATACCACAAAATAGTAGAAAACCTACGTTTGTTTTTATCCGGCCAAAAAAAATCTTTGTTGCAAAAACTCTTTCTGCAAATGCAGGAATCCGCCTCAAGCCTTGACTTTGAAACAGCTGCCAAGATAAAAGAGCAAATTACAGCTTTAAATTCCGTGTCCATTGAACAAAAAATTAAAAATACGCCTGTTAATGCTTTAAATCAATTGCTAAAATTAGAGCGCGGGCAATTAGTAATTGAAGGATTTGATATTTCTAATATTGGAGGGCAATACGCGGTTGGCTCAATGGTTCGGTTTAAAAACAGCCAGCCTGAAAAAAAAGCATACCGCCGTTTTAAAATTAAAACAGTCAAACAAAGCAATGATTATGCAATGATGCAGGAAGTAATTACACGGCGTTACACAAAAACTTTGTGTACAACTTTAACTATGCCTGATTTAATCCTAATTGACGGAGGCAAAGGCCACCTACATTCTGTAAGCAGGTGTTTAAATAAACTACACATAAACATTCCCGCACTCAGCATAGCTAAAAAATTTGAACATATTTATGTGCAGAATTATGCCCAGCCAATATGTTTGCCGCACACTTCTAAAGTATTACAAATTTTAATGCGGGTTCGTGATGAAGCGCATAGATTTGCAGTATCTTATCATAGAATTTTACGCGATAAAAGTATTTTTATCGCCATAATTTGTGGATTTTTATTTATGAAATGAAAAAAATAGTAGAATCAACCACAATAAAAAGCATTGAAATAATTCTAAAAGAATTAATTTTGTTTGAAAAGCAAGTTCTATATACAGTATGCAAAAGTTAGGAGTTTTCCAGTGCCCTAGATTGAAACGATCTGAGCTAAGTCAAACCTTAGGCGCAGCAAGCTGTGCCTAAGGTTTTGCGATAGAAAAACGAATCAATATGCAGTGTGAGGAGAATGTCATAAAATTACAAACCAATTGCGTTTGAGTATAGTTTATTTAGTTATGACATCAGCTTTATATCGAATAAAAGCATATAACTTAACCGGTGAGTCCGCATATTCAGAAGAAGTCTGCGGCGTTACTCCGTCTGCCCCAGATCCTGAGCCTGATCCCGATCCCGCGAATGAAACTACAAACAATACGCTTAGCAGCAGCAATAATGTTTGTTTTATTGCCACAGCAGCATACGGCACGCACTTAGCAGATGAGGTAGAATCTTTATGCCAATTTCGTGACCAATATTTATTACATTCTGCTTATGGGGAAAATTTTGTCGCGTTATATTACAAATATAGCCCGCCAATTGCGAATCAAATTGCAAAAAAGGATTGTGCGAGAATGATTATGCGTATATTTTTAAGGCCTTTGGTTAAAATCAGCGAGATGATCATTTGATAAAAAAAGGTCCCGCTCTGTTGATACGAGCCACTGAGTGGCTCTTCCTTGTGATAGACAGGGCGGTCAACTTTTAATAATATTTTTTATCACCCTGCTCAAAAACATCAAATTCACTTTTTTTTCTTTAACCATATAATAGAACAATATTCTTGTGGTAAACGCATACAAAAATTCAAACCCTCGCGCTATTAGATAATAAGCACAAGGGTTTAAATTGGTATTAATGGCGGAGGAAGTAGGATTCGAACCCACGGTACCTTTCAGTACAACGGTTTTCAAGACCGCCGCATTCGTCCGCTCTGCCATTCCTCCAAATTTTTCTTAATCCAACGCCTGCCCCAGCCTGATTTTAAATATCGTTCCCGTTTTTCTGCACTTATTCGATCTTTATGTGTTTCCAAAAATATCCTCTCATATGGACGATATTTTTTGGTTGACACAACACGCCCTGCATTATGAGATGCCAACCTCTTATCAGGAGAAGCACTACTACCTATATACAACTTTTTGAATCTTTTACTCAAAAGAATATAAACAAAATACATTTTATTTTCAATGATTCTACTACTACGGTTTTTCGCGTGATGAGTGTTTTTCTAAAACACTCAAACGCGACCACGTCTTCCGTCAAAGCCTTGACGGAAACACGTGGCAAGACCGCCGCATTCGTCCGCTCTGCCATTCCTCCAGTTTTTAAATGTCGTTGTCTTTATGGCGCATTAGCATAATAAGCGCCGGAAAAAACTCCATTCTGGTCAATATTTAAAATTGTATGACCTGCGGCAGCTATGTAGCCTCGCTGCCTGGTTGCAGTTATTGTGTAAGTTAAAGTTGCAAAAGTTGCTACTGCGGCGACACCATAATGCCAGTCATTGTTATCACTAAAATCCGCGTTTATTTGTGTTTCAAGATCAGTTATGTTATCAGTAAACACGTCATTTTCTGTATAATAATCTGTTAGAGCATTGCGCATAGATTGTAAATTATTTTTTGCCTGAGCATATTTTGAGCGTTCTAACATTTTTCGGTAATTAGGCACAGCAATGCTAGCTAACAGACCAACAATTATTACAACCATAATCATTTCAATTAATGAAAATCCTTTGTTCTTAAACATACATTCCTCCTCTTCAATGAACACATCATCTCAAAGTTATTTTTCACAATAATTTAATTATACAATTTTTTTTACAAAAATACAATTTAGAAAATAAATTCGGGTGCATCCCCATTTCTATCACCGGTTATTTTAATGTAATTTTGCCCTCTTGACAAAAATCCTTTTTTAGTGATACAATTTATTTAAGCAATGCTGCTTAAGAATCAGGTCAAAGATGCCTACCATTATATACTCAACTTTATTACGTTTGAGTATAGCTATATAATTTTAAAAAGTTTAGTTTGCATTTCTATGAAGCATATATGTTTTAACGTATTTTACAATCAAATTATTTTCGTAAATTTTTTCGGTCAATAATAAATAAAGGAGAAAATTGTGGGCAGGATTATAGAAAATTTTGGTGAGTTAACTTTTAACAAAAAAGTAATGGAGGAAAAATTAAGCAAGGATGTGTATGATAAACTCTTAGCTGCAATTGAAAACAGAATCCCCCTTGACCTGTCAATTGCCGGAGATATTGCGCACGCAATGAAAGAGTGGGCACTTGAAAACGGAGCAACGCATTTTACGCATTGGTTTCAACCACAGCGCGGCGGAACAGCAGAAAAGCATGATGCTTTTCTGGATTATGACTCAACAGGCGAGATCGTTGAACGTTTTTCAGCAAAACAATTAATTCAATCTGAACCTGACGCTTCTTCTTTTCCTTCCGGCGGAATGCGCTCTACATTTGAAGCGCGCGGTTATACCGCGTGGGACCCGACTTCTCCTGCTTTTTTGCTGGAAGCAGGGGATACAAAAACTTTAGTTATTCCCTCAGTATTTTTATCATGGACCGGTGAAGTTTTAGATATTAAAACGCCTTTACTGCGTTCTTTAAAAGCTGTTAGCAATTCCGCGATGCGCTTGCAAAAAATTTTAGGCAATAAAACAATAAAAAGGATTAGGGTCCTGGGCGGGCCGGAACAGGAATATTTTCTTTTTGCAAAGCATTTATATGAAACAAGGCCTGATTTATTAGTTTGCGGCAGAACACTGTTCGGTGCTCCTCCGGCAAAGGGGCAACAAATGGAAGATCATTACTTTGGCGCGATTAAAAGTGATGTAATAGAGTTTATGGAAGATCTGGATAATGAGCTTTACCGTAGAGGTATCCCATCGAAAACAAGGCACAATGAAGTTTCCCCAAATCAATTTGAAATCGCGCCTCTATATGAAGAAGTAAATTTATCCATTGATCATAATTTGCAATTAATGGATATTATGAAAAAAGTTGCTGTCCGCCATGGGCTTGTAGCGGTTTTACACGAAAAACCATTAGCAGGAGTTAATGGTTCAGGCAAGCATGTTAACTGGTCTATTGGAGACAATACAGGCACTAATTATTTTGATCCTTCAGGTTCGCCGCAAAATAATATTATTTTCTTATTATCTTTAGGCGCAATCTTATTAGGCATAGAAAAATACGGTGGGCTCCTGCGGTCCGCGGTTGCGGATGCGGGTAATGATCATCGCTTAGGTGCCAATGAAGCTCCTCCAGCGATTATTTCTGTATATCTTGGTAAATACCTTGACAGTTTGCTCAATGAAATTGAATGCGCTGGAAAAATTACTCAGAAAAAAATGTCTGAAATTTATCTTGGTGTGCAAAATCTTCCTAAAGTGGCTAAAGACACATCTGATCGGAACCGTACATCTCCACTCGCTTTTACTGGTAATAAATTTGAATTCAGAGCTGTCGGCTCATCTCATAATTGCGCTGAATCAGTAACTATGCTTAATTTGATTATGGCTTATGGTTATTCTGAAATTGCGGATAAAATTGAAAAAAATAAAGATAAAACAGAGGTTAAAGAAACTGCAATTACTGTATTAAAACAACTACTCAAAAAAACTAAGCATGTGCGTTTTGAAGGGAATAATTATGACTCCGCGTGGCATAAAGAAGCAAAAAAACGCGGTTTGCCTAATACAAAAACAACTCCTGATGCTTTAAAACTATTTTTAAAGCCTGATTCAATCGAACTGTTTGAAAAATTCGAGGTGTTGAGTAAAAAAGAAATGTATTCAAAAGTTGAAATTAAATTAGAAGAATATAATAAAATTAAGGACATTGAACTTAAAACAGCTTTAAATATTGCAAGGACAATGATTCTTCCTGCGATTGTAAAGCATATTAATCTCTTGTCAAGTGCTAATGCCGGGGTAAAAGCAACCGGGATACAAAAAACAGGATTAGACTTAGAAATTAAAGCACTAGATAAATTGTATCAAACAATATTGACAGGTATTGCAGAGGTGGAGGAAACTATCGAAAGCTGCGCAAACCATGAAACAGCAGCAAAAACAGCTGTAGTAATTGCTGACAAAGGCGTGGCTGCTTTAAATACTCTAAGAAAAACAGTTGATCAAGCAGAAGAAATTATTGACAGCCAACTATGGCCAATGGCAAAGTATCAAGAGCTGCTTCTTGTTTTATAAAGCAAATAAATTAGATTCCCTGCAAGCAGGACAGGCCAGCTAAAAGATTGCGGGCATCTGTCCTGCTATGCAGGGAATGACATTGTCGGATATTCTATTGTCTATCCTGCCCCATTTGTCATCATTCCATTTTTTTGTCATTCCCGCAATCTTTTAGCGGGAATCCACATCGAAAATAATATAATCTTCCTGCGAGACTGAATAATTTTAGAATATGAGCAGAAATTTCAAAAAAATCCGCAATAACTTTCCCGTTAAAAAATAAAAACTTTTTGCAAAAATTGCACAACAAGGATACAATAAAATAATAATGAACGTAAATAATAACACCCAAAAAGCTGCATACATCTGTCCGCATTGTAAAAATCCTATTTATGATGACGACGCGCTGCTTTGTCTTTATTGCGGCGGTAAATTAAATCGCAGTAAAGGATTTATGAGCCGTTTGAGGCTAATATCGCTGGCAGGAATTATTATCGCGTTAGTTTGTTTTATTGCTCTCATATTATTATAAGGCAGATGTGAGGTAAACTAGTGTTGCAATTTGTAGAAAAAAAGGATTAAAAAATGGAACAACAAGTAATAATTAGTAATTTAATAAATAATATTGAAAAAGTTATTGTTGGAAAAAAAAAGGTAATAAAATTATGCATAGCCGCATTAATCAGTAACGGCCATATATTAATTGAAGATGTGCCAGGTTTAGGAAAAACAATGTTAGCGCGTTCTCTGGCAAAAACAATAGATGCTGAGTTTAAACGCATTCAGTTTACTCCAGACCTTTTACCTTCTGATATTACCGGAGTTTCTATCTATAATCAAAAAACACAAGAATTTGAACCAAATTTTGGCCCAATTTTCGCGAATATTGTTTTAGCAGATGAAATTAACCGAACAACTCCCAGAACACAATCTGGGCTGCTCGAGTGTATGGAGGACTCACTTGTTACTATCGACGGCACAACGTATCACCTTCCTTCGCCATTTTTTGTTATTGCTACTCAAAATCCCATAGAGTCTTACGGCACATACCCGCTGCCTGAAGCACAGATGGACAGGTTTCTTTTACAAATAGATATAGGGTATCCTTTAAGAGATGAAGAAACATTAATTATTGAAAAGCGTTTAAAGGTTAATCCTCTTGAACAAATAAGTAGTGTAGTCAATTTAGAACAGATAAATTTACTACAGCAAAAAGCATTAGATATTTATCTCAGCCCTGATTTACTTAACTTTATTACAGATATTGTCAGAGCCACACGCAATCATCCTGATATTGCGCAAGGAGCGAGTCCGCGTGCCTGTTTAGCAATAATGCGGGTGAGCAGAGCAATGGCGTTACTTGCAGGCAGAGATTTTGTTACTCCTGATGACATTAAGGGAATATTTTTTTACGCGTTACAACACCGAATTTTATTAAACACACATATAAACATAAAAGAGAAGTCGAAAAAAAAGATCCTTGAAGATGTTTTACAAAGCGTGCCTATCCCCTTATAATGACAAAAAAGACCTCTACTCAAACGTAATCGGTTTGAGTATAACAAACAGAGCAAGTGTCAGCCTCAATAAATATTACTTACCCTATTAAAACTTGAAAGAGCCATTATCTAAAATTATGCCTACAAAAAAAACAGTCCTTACTTTGTTGTTTGCTTTAATTATTTTGCTGGAAGCATGGGTAAGCGGTATATTTTTATTATACTTTGCTTCTTTGTCCATAATTATAACTTTATTACTTTCCTACCTTTTTTTGCTTTTTTTGCTTTTTAATCTTCAATTTTCGCGCAAAATTGCGGAAACTGCCTCTGAAGGCGATACCATTGCTATAGAGATAAAAATTTATAAAAAAATCAATCTCTTTGATCATCATATAGAGATACGAGATAATCTGCCTCTGTCTCTGCCGCTAAAGCAAACAAAAATGCTATCTGTATTGAATTTTCAAACTAAAATTTATACATTTTCATATCAAGCTATTTGCAGCCGGCGCGGAGTTTATTCTCTTGGGCCTGTTAATGTAAAATTTTTTGATCCCTTATCATTTTTCTTTGTTCAAAAAAAATATCAGGTTTATTCAAAATTAATTGTTTATCCCCAAATCTTTTATATTAAGAGATTAAGCCAGACTTTAGGCAATTTTGCACCGCGTTTTGGCTCACAAACTACGCGTATTAGCGGTAATTATGAGGAATTTTACGGTATTAGAGAGTACCAAAAAGAAGACGGATGGCGTAAAATACATTGGCGTTCCAGCGCGCGTTTATTAAGATTAATGGTTAAGCATTTTGAAATAAGTTCTCAGTGGAGAACAATGCTTTTTTTAGATACAAACGCGGATAAAATGCTGGTTGGAAAAGGAACAAATAACGCGTTTGAATACGCGGTAAGAATTGCCGCGTCTTTATTTAAATACTTGATGTTTAAAAAAGCTTTTTTTGGTTTAATTAGTGCAAACAAAAATTTGTCTGATCAATATATTAATAGAGGGGAAAAACATTTCTCAAAGATCATTAATGAATTAACAACAGTTGAGGCGGATAGTGATCAGTCTATCTATAGCTGTCTTAATGAAAAACAACACCTGATTCCAGACACATCTAGTGTAATTATAATCACCTGTGATCTTAGCAAACATTTAATAGGTATTTTGCAGTCTCTAAAATTGCACAGAAATATTGCCGCGATTCCAATAATTTTAAACGCGGATTCCTTTTGTACGCCTGCTAAGAATATAGACAATACAACCGGAATAAAAAACGCGTTTAATAAGCTTAGCTGCCATCCATATATTATAAATTATCAAGATAACTTATGTGCGCATTTTATGAAAGAACGGTGAGATGAAACAAAATAAAACAAAATACATTAGCCAGATTATATCAGGAAAGCCATTTATACAACAAATGCCATTGAATCTCTAAATCATAGTTTACGAAAAGTAATTAAAACCCGAGGTTCATTTCCTAATGATAAAGCTGCCTTAAAATTACTATAT
>Ga0164318_10002948_pt1 | contig 15965 bp, 13 predicted proteins | sample GuaBasSedimGuay9_FD_113734 | JGI IMG/M metagenome (GOLD analysis project Ga0164318, IMG submission 113734) | Subseafloor sediment microbial communities from Guaymas Basin, Gulf of California, Mexico - Guay9, Core 4571-4, 0-3 cm | ecosystem: Environmental > Aquatic > Marine > Hydrothermal vents...
AAACCCCTAAAAAAAAGAGTTCGATGGCAAAGAAAAAAGTTCAAATTCAAGGCGCGCAAATCCTGAGTGATGATACGTACTTTTCGTACTTTGAAGAAACGAAGGATGCAGCGCAACGCAGAAGTTGGACTTTTTATGAAGCCATCATAAAAGAAAGTATCGCATGCAACGTATTATAACGGGTATCATTGCTTTTGGGCTTGTCGCCTGGCTGATCATCAAAGGGACCCCCCTGATGTTTGCCATTTTCATATGTGTTGCATCGGCCATCACGTTATTTGAGTATTATCAGATTGTATTTTCTGATCAAAAACAGACAATTTTTTCAGCAATTCCGGTCATGGGCGTGCTGTCCGGTATTATGATTGTTATCGCTGCGTATTTTCACTCTTTTGTTTTTATTTTTCTTCTTTTAATATTCAACCTGATGAGCATGGCTGTTTTATCCATGCCACTTTATAAAAAAGGTCCCCAAGTTTTAAATGTTGTGGAAAAAGTGACTCAGGGAGTCATTTATATTCCCTCATCCCTTTCCATCTTTGTCATAATGCAGAGTGAGCCGGATGGTATCTTCTGGATTTTTTTCCTGCTGATTATGGTTTTTGCCGGTGATACCGGTGCATTATATACCGGAAAGTTTTTGGGCCGCCACAAATTAAGCCCGTCCATCAGTCCCGGTAAAACCATCGAAGGGTCCATGGGCGGAATGCTGACTACCGTTATTGTCGGTTATTTGTATGTGCTTTTATTTCTTCCCCAATTAAATAAACCGTCAATACTGATCTTTTTTATTATCATTAATATTGCAGCGCAAACAGGCGATCTTTTTGAATCTCAATTGAAAAGAGCCGGCAATATCAAAGATTCCGGCAATATTCTGCCGGGACATGGCGGACTTTTAGACCGAATTGATGCTCTGCTTTTTGCCGCCCCGGTGGGATATTTGTTCAAAGAATTTGTTTTCGCGGGCTTATAACATGCAGCGATTATCAATCCTGGGCTCAACCGGATCCATTGGAAAAAATACGCTGCATGTTGCCGGACTGTTTCCTGACCGGTTTTCGGTAAAGGTGCTCACGGCAAAGGAAAATATCAGACTGCTGGCTGATCAGATTATAGAATTTGATCCGGACCTGGCTGTTGTATTTAACGAGAACAGCGTCCGTCAGTTAAAGGAAGTGCTTCCGTCCGGAACCCGAACAGATATTATGAGCGGTAAAGAGGGGTATCGCGCTGCTGCCGTACATGATCAGGTTGATACCGTTGTGTCAGCGGTTGTGGGATCGGCGGGTCTGCTCCCGACGCTGGATGCCATTAACGCAGGAAAACATATTGCCCTGGCCAATAAAGAAACCCTGGTCATGGCCGGTGATATCGTGATGGCGGCGGCTAGAGATAACGATGTGTCCATTCGTCCCATTGACAGCGAGCATAGCGCCATTTTTCAATGTATTTCCGGAAATCGCAGGCAGGATTTAAAAAAAATACTCTTAACCGCTTCCGGCGGGCCGTTTCTGAATTTCTCGGCTGATGAATTTGAACCCATCACGCCCAAAGATGCTTTGGCGCATCCCACCTGGCAAATGGGCGAAAAGATCAGCATTGATTCCGCAACATTGATGAATAAAGGCCTGGAGGTGATCGAGGCCATGCACCTTTTTGATGTAACCGTTCAACAAATTGAAGTGGTCATCCATCCCCAGAGCATTATACATTCCATGGTGGCCTACACAGACGGTTCCGTGATCGCCCAGCTCGGCACCCCGGATATGAAAGGGGCCATCGCCTATGCGCTGTCTTACCCCGAGCGGCTGCCTCTCAATTTACCGGCTCCGGATTTTGCCGGTATCGGTGCATTAACGTTTGATACGCCGGACATGGAAAAATTTCCCTGCCTGTCACTTGCCTGTCGCGCAGGTGAGGCCGGCGGAATATTACCGTGTGTTTTAAACGCTGCAAACGAAGTTGCGGTGGATGCGTTTTTAAACAAGCGGATTTCATTTTTACAAATTCCAAAAGTCATTGAATATACCATGGAACACCATGATGGAATTGCGGAGCCTGGTCTTGACGATATTTTAAAGGCGGATGAGTGGGCCAGAGACACAGCCGGTGAGTGGATTGTTAAAGAAGGACTATCATGAGTTATATCATAGGAATTGTAGTTGTCCTGGGCGTGTTGATTTTTTTTCATGAACTGGGACATTTCATCTGCGCCAAGGCGTTTGGCGTGGGTGTTGAAAAGTTTTCCTTGGGCTTTGGCCCGAAGATATTAAGCAAAACCATCGGCAAAACCGAATACCGGCTGTCGGCCATCCCCCTTGGAGGATATGTGAAGATGGTCGGTGAACAGCCTGACGAAGAGATCGATCCTGTGGATATCCCGCTGTCATTTACGCACAAAAGCGTTGGGAAACGGATGCTGATCGTGGCTTCCGGGCCTTTTTTCAATTTTTTTCTGGCCATCCTTATTTTTTTTTCTATTTTTACAATTGCCGGGATTGTTTCACTTCAACCGGTTATCGGTGAGGTGGCGGCAGGATTACCGGCTGAAGCCGCCGGGCTTATGCCTGGGGATAGAATTCTGGAAGTAAACCAGACATCCATTGAAACCTGGGCGGATATGGCCGGTTTGATTGTGGCCAGCAACGGACATCCCCTGACGTTTCATATAAAACGGGACAATCAGGATATAACCGTTTTAATTATCCCCAAAAAAGATGTGATGAAAGATATTTTTAATGAGGAGCAGACCCGTTATATCATCGGAGTAACTGCCACCGGAGATATCATAACCAGGCGCCTGGGCGTGGTTGAAGCATTTTGGGAAAGTCTTGGCCGGACGTATTTTATTTGCGAGATAACGATTAAAAGTGTTGTGAAAGTATTCCAGGGAAACATATCGGCAAAAAACATCGGCGGGCCGATTTTTATCGCCCAGGTGGCAGGCGAGCAGGTGCAACAGGGAATGATCAGTCTGCTTTTGTTTATCGCGCTGCTCAGTGTGAACCTGGGGATTCTTAATTTATTGCCCGTGCCGGTCCTGGACGGCGGACATCTTCTTTTTTTCGGAATTGAAGCAATCATCCGGCGTCCTGTGAGCATTAAAATCCGGGAAGTTTCCCAGCAGGTGGGGATTTTTTTGTTGATGATGTTGATGGTATTTGTTTTTTATAATGATATAATGCGGTTTTTTACAGATTAAATAAGGTTGAAGATAGAAGGCTGAAGGTTGAAGCCTTCAGTCTTCAGTCTAAAAACCTACAAAGCCTCTTTAAGATAGATAGTTCCATCGATATTGAAGAAACAACACGGGAAAAGATAACATGCCTCATAGACTTGAAATCACTTTAAAACCTGATTTGTTTGATGCTGAAGGGCAAGGGATTCGTCAAAAAGCGTCATCCTATTTTGATATTTTAATCGACAGCATCCGAACCGTTCATATTATCACAATTGATGCTGAGTTGTCCGATCTTCAGCGTAATACCGTGCAATCTGAAATTTTTACCAATCCGGTGACCCAGGAGTCCTCCTATGATCCGCTGCCAATAGCATTTGACTGGTGCATCTGGGTCGGTTATCGTCCGGGCGTCAAGGATAACCCCGGCAGCACAGCGGTGGAAGCCATTGAAGACGTTCTGGGCATCCGGTTTAAAAAGGATGAGGATGTTTATACATCCAGACGTTTTTGTTTAAATGGCGCCGGGCTGACCCGTTCCGAGGTTGAACTGATTGCCGGTGAATTGTTGTCCAATGACATTATTCAGCAGGTAAAGATTTTTTCAAGAAAAGAGTGGGATGTTAAAAAAGGAATCGGGTATAATATTGCCAAGGTAAAACTCGATCATACGCCCACGGTGTCCACAATTCCCATGGACAGTGATGAAGCCCTGAAAACCGTCAGCCATGAGCGCAACCTTGCTTTAAATGATAATGATGTGCCGGTGATACGGGCATATTTTCAGGACCCTGCGGTCTTTGCCCGGCGGAAAAAAATGGGCCTGTCCGACCCCACGGACGTGGAGCTGGAATATATCTCCCAGGCCAGAAGTGATCACTGCAACCACAATACATTCGGCGGGATTTTTACTTATACGGATTTTGAAACCGGTGAAACCCAAACCATCAACAGCCTTTTTAAGACCTACATTGAAACACCCACCCTGGCGTTGAAGAAAAAAAAAGACTGGGTCATTTCGGTGTTGTGGGATAATGCCGGGGTCGGGCGGTTTGATAAAGATAATTATTATGTGATAACCGGCGAGACACATAATTCCCCGTCCAACATGGAAGCATACGGCGGCGCAATTACCGGTATTGTCGGTGTTTACCGGGACCCCATGGGAACCGGTCTGGGCTCTAAGCTGATTATGGGCAGTTACGGGTTTTGTGTGGGAGATCGGGATTATAAAGGTGCCTTAAAACCCAAACTCCATCCCCGGCGTCTGCTGGACGGCGTGATTGAAGGGGTGCGGGACGGCGGCAATAAAAGTGGTATTCCCACCGGGTTCGGGCAGGTGACGTTTCATCCGGGATATATGGGCAAGTGCCTGGTGTTTGTGACAGCGTTAGGTCTGATGCCTGCAAAAGTTTCCGGGAAACCTTCTGAAACAAAAACAACATCCCCGGGCGAATTGATTGTAATGTGCGGTGGCAGGGTCGGCAAAGACGGGATTCACGGCGTGACCGCATCTTCAGAAACATTTTCAGCCCATACCCCGGCCGGTCATGTTCAGATAGGCGATCCCTATACCCAGAAAAAAATGCATGATTTTCTTTTGGAAGCTCGTGATGCCGGGCTGATTCCCTTTATTACAGACAACGGCGGCGGCGGCCTTTCCTCATCTGTCGGAGAGTCCGCTTTGCTGTCCAACGGCTGTGAGGTGTATCTTGAGAAAGTTCCGTTAAAATATGACGGCCTGGATCAATGGGAGATCTGGATATCAGAATCCCAGGAACGGATGACCGTGGCTGTCCGGCCGGAAGATATTGACCGTTTCATGGCTTTGTCAAAAAAACATGCGGTGGAAAGTACGGTTATCGGAAAGTATACGGATTCCGGGAAACTTCAGATCAGCTATAATGATGTGATCTGCGCCTACGTGGACATGGATTTGCTGAAATCCGGGTTTCCCAAGTGGGAATTTGATGCCGAGTGGCGACCCGCAGACCAGCGGGGGCTGTACGAGCCGATCCTCGCCGAACCTGTGGATTATAATGCGCTCCTCCTTGACATGATCTCACGTCCGAATATCTGTTCCAGGGAATGGATAACCCGGCAGTATGACCACGAAGTTCAGGGCACAAGCGTCATTAAACCCCTGGTTGGCCGGGACCGGGATGTGTACAGCGATGCAACGGTCATTCGTCCGGTACTTGAATCAACCAGGGGAATTGTTTTTACCCAGGCACTGCTCCCCATGTATTCAACCATTGACGCATACCATATGACCACCTGCACCATCGATGAGGCGGTTCGCCGGATGGTGGCGGTGGGCGGCAACCCCGATCATATCGGCGGTGTGGATAATTTCTGCTGGCCCGATATCGCCTATGATGAGAGGAAAAATCCGGACGGTAAATTCAAGGCCGCACAATTGGTCCGGTCCTGCAAGGCGCTTTCCCATATGTGTCTGACATATGGCATTCCGCTGCTTTCCGGAAAAGACAGCATGTATGTGGATGGCCACCTGCCGGGTCGGTATGGTGAGTCCCATAAGGTTTCAGCACTGGAAACCATGCAGTTTTCATGCATCGGTGTTATTGACGATATCGAAAAATGTGTAACCATGGATGTCAAGTCGCCGGGGGATCTGGTGTATGTGCTGGGTGAGACGAAAAACGAGCTCGGCGGATCGGAATATTACGATCTGTTCGGATATATCGGCATCAATGTGCCCCGGGTTGATCCCGGAAAATTCATACCGATCTATCATGCTTTGTATCAGGCCATTGAAAAAGGGCTGGCGGTATCGGCCCATGGTGTATATCGAGGCGGCCTTGGCATCCATCTGGCCATGATGGCCATGGCCGGGAATCTGGGGCTGGATATCGATCTTGCCAAAGTTCCGGCAGATGGAGTTCTTCGAAATGATACGTTTTTATTTTCAGAATCCGCCGGCAGGTTCATTGTTACTATTGCACCGAAATGCCAGGCGGCATTTGAAAAACTATGTGAAAAAATTCCCTGCGCCTGTATTGGAACGGTGAGACAGACGCCTGTTTTTGATATCTCTAATGGAAATAAAGATCTGATTTCACTGGATGTGGCTAAGCTTAAAGCCGCGTGGAAAAGGCCGTTTGGTGACCTGATTTAAATTATAATGCATCTTATTCTCTGTGGTCTCTGTGGTTAGTAATTAATCTGTGATTTCTGTGGTGGTGATTAAAATGACAACTTCAAAAATTAAAGCACTGGTTCTAACCGGATACGGTTTAAATTGCGATATTGAAACCGCACACGCGCTCAAACTTGCCGGAGCCGATCCGGTCCGTGTACACATTAATTCCATCATCGACGGATCGGTTTGTCTGGAAGACTTCCAGATCATGGTATTTGTCGGCGGTTTTTCCTGGGGAGACGATCACGGTGCCGGTGTTATTCAGGCGGTCCGCATGAAGCACAATATTGGTGACCGCCTGGCCCGGTTCATTGAAGACGGCAATCTGGTGCTGGGTATCTGCAACGGGTTTCAGACCATCGTCAATCTGGGCCTCCTGCCGGGATTTGACAATAATTACCAGCACCGGTCAGTGGCATTAACCTATAATGACTGCGGGAATTTCCGGGACGACTGGGTGACCCTGGCCATTAATCCGGAGTCCCCGTGTGTGTTTACAAAAGGTCTGACCGCAATGGAACTCCCCATCCGCCACGGAGAAGGCAAATTTGTTGCCGCAGAAGCAATTATCAACCGTCTGAACGACGACCATCAGGCAGTCTGCCAATATGCCCTGCCTGACGGCACACCGGCTGACAACGCATTTCCGTTTAATCCAAACGGCTCCATGGCCGACATTGCCGGGATTTGTGATCCCACGGGCCGGGTTTTCGGTCTTATGCCCCATCCTGAGGCGTTTAATCATCCCACTAACCATCCCCACTGGACTTTTTTGCAGGAACAAATCAAGCGTGGTGTTATATCGGCCGACGCCCTGCCGATTACCGGCATCCGTATGTTTGAAAATGCCGTGAATTTTTTATCCTGATCCGCTCAAGCTGTTAAATAAATTAATAGCAACTATAAAAAAAGTTAATAGTTATTGGGGTACGGAAATAGTCAAATGTCGCGCCAGCCCATTTTATAGAAAACCCTTGTTTTTTTATCTATCCGGTTTTATTGTATAAATATTGAAATAAATGTTTGTGTTTCCGTGCATGGAAACCAATGGAGAAGTAGATCATGGTATGGCACGGTATTTGTATGTAATAATAGTTAACGCCCATGGCAAAAGGAATGGTTTATGAAAAATAAGTCCGGGTTTACTTTGATGGAATTGATGGTTGTAATTGCAATTATTGGTATTCTTGCGGCCGTTGCGGTGCCGAACATGATTGCCTGGCGGAATAACGCGCAGTTCAATTCCGCCGTTCGGCGGGTCAAGATCGCTATAGAAGAAACGCGCATGGCAGCCATCCGATCGAACATGGGCGCGCGAATGGATTTTACCGATGGCGGCAATTCCTTTGACACGGTTCGATGGGATCCCGTTGCAAGCGCTTTTGCTGCCCCTCGAGCCGTCCAGCTTTCGCCGGGAACAGTTCTTGCCGATTCTTCATTTCCAAGTGATGAATTGCGTTTTAACGGCCGGGGGTTCATTTCTGGCGGATTTGGCGGAACCCTGCGCATTGAAAACGATTCCGGATCATTGTGCCGCCGGATCATTGTCGCCAATCTTGGATCTTCGAGAATTGCGCCTTGTCCCTAATCTACAGGAGCAGAATACATGACCAGGAGAGAATTCATGACCCACACAAAAAAAAACGGATTCAGCCTTATTGAACTGCTGGTGGCAATGGCGCTGGCGTCTGTGGTCGGTGTGATACTTGCAACCTCTTACACGGTCCAGGTGCGGGCCAAAAACACCCAGGAAATTTTGACCGACATGAACCAGGCGGCCCGGGCGACCTTGGAAATAATGACCGGTGAAATCCGTATGGCCGGTCTGGATCCCACGGAAGATGCCAATGCTCAAATTATTCTGGCTAATGTTGGGGAACTGATTTTTTCTCTGGACCGGCAGGACGGTGCCACCAATGCGCCGGATGGGGATTGTTGTGACGGCAATGAAGTGATTCGATATCATCTATCGCCGGCCGCCATAGACGCAAATGATGACGGCGTCAACGACAACATCGCCGGAGGCGTGGGATGTAATCTCGGCCGTGAAACCTGGGCAGGAAATCTTCCCGGCAATCCTTGCGGTGCCGGTGCCGCTCCGGGTCTTCAACCCCTGGCCCGGAATGTGGATGTACTAAATTTTGTTTATCTAACGGATGATAATGATGGAGACGGAAATCCGGATGTTTTGGCAACCCCGGTGGCAACACAGGCGCTTCGTGACAGCATCCGCACCATTGAAGTCACCATTGTGGCCCGGGCCGGAACGGAATCCCGCGGATTTTCTTATACGTTTACCGATACCGATGCGTATTTCAATCTTCAGGGACAGCAGATTCTGCCAGCCCAGAACGATAATTTCCGGCGCCTGCGCCTGGCCACCACCATTGCCTGCCGAAATGCGGGATTGTAAAAGTCCAAAAGGAGACAGACGAAAATGAAATATTCTGCTTCATCTGCCTGTAAAATTTCATCGAATGCGGGTTACACTATCATCGAGGCCCTCATTGCCATTGCCATTTTTTCCATCGGCATCATGGCCATGGGCGCGCTTCAGGCCTCGTCTCTTATGTCCACCGGCGGAATTGCCAGAAAAACCGAAGCCATGGCCATTTTAGAGGATCAGGTGGAAACCCTCAAGGCCATGCCCTTTTACGCTAATGATGACGGAGTTGACAATGACGTGGATGCTACAATCGATGAGATTACCGAGGAATTACCAGATCTCGTGGCCGGCAACGCGCATAACGTGGACAAGGCCAACGGCCGCTACACCGTCCACTGGCAGGTGGTCAACGATACGCCCATCCCCCAGCAGAATGAAACAACATTGCCCGGCGTACCGGCGGGCAATTACACGGTTTCCAAAACCATATCCGTTCAGGTGACCCTGGCTGGCGACAACCCTGCTACTGATGCCCTGGCCAGTGTTCAATTTGTGAAAACCTGGGCCGCTCAGGGAATCCCCTGAACATGAAAAATTTTCATCAAGGTCAAAAGGCTCAACGGGAAGTGCAAAAAAATGAATCCGGAGGTTTGAACGTGAAAATGGATACAATGAACAGTCAGGCGGTTATGGGCGGCGGAAAATTATTCAAAAAACGAATCAACGGACGCCCGGCGGTTCATCGGGCCCGAAATCCGATAATGAACCAGAATGGTTCCCTTATTTTGATCGCCATGATGGTCCTGGTCATCATGACCGTGATCGGGCTCATGTCTTCACGGACCGTGGTAACGGAAAATTATATTATCCGCAACCAGGGAATTTACAAACAAAACGTCAACATGGTGGAATCCGCCCTCATGGAAGGGCTTCAACGATTCATGCAGCTGGCGCCGGATGATCAGGATATTGTGGATGTAAACGGATCTGGCCTGGCATGGGTCAATAATATGGACGACACCTGGGCTGCCGTCGACTGGTATGCTCAAAACTCTTCCGCATTGATACTGAACGCAGGCAATTCAATGGATTTCACAGTCATCACAGCTGATCGATCTGCTATAGCACAAGATCTGACGAACCGCGGTGAGGCGGCCACGGGTAATCTCCGGGTCGCGTTTGTCGGATGGGACATTGTCACCGTTCCGGGCGGGGGGAGTGAAAGTCTTGGTGTCGGTTCAAATGATCCCGTGTGGCGGGAAGGCCGAATTATCGGCGAATATGCGTCCCGCACCGCCGGCGGAGCGGATCACGGATACGGAATGCTGCGCATGGAAATCGGGGTCAAAAGACGCATCGTGATCAATTAACCCAAGGAACCGGCAAAGGTTGGTGTTGTTGAACTGTTGCATTGACTTTGACATTAATTTCATCAAGAGGCCAGGCAATTAATACAATTTTAGACAGTTTCGGTTTAACCGCAACAGGTTGAAAGGCAGGTCAACAATGAAAAATAATTTTTTAACGGATTCTTTTTCCGGCATGAGACAGATATGTCAGCGTGTCGGTTTGCTGACAATAATGTTTCTCTGTGTCTTCGGGCTGGGTGTCAGCCAGGTTCATGCATCCTGTATTACAATCGACGATGTTCCTTTAGATACCCAGGAACAGGCAGCGCCGGGGATTGTCATGTTTGTTATTGACGATTCCGGCTCAATGGACTGGGAGTATATGTGTCAGGGACAGATAGATGGTAAATTTCTTGGAAAATATGAATATATTTTTGCTGATCCCGGCGACAATGCCTATAGCGTATCTAGCAGCAATGGAACGATTCTGGAAGGCAGCTCAGATGCCAATAAAGTGAAGTCCCAGTGTGCTAATTTCTGGGTCGGAACGGTTAATCAGGGTAACCGACTGTATTATGACCCAACCGCTACCTATACCCCCTGGCCCACGTACAGTGATGCCGACCCGACATCACCCAGGTCGAACCCGGCAGTCAGTGGCAATACCCTGAATCTGGGTACTGTGTATCACTCTTTTTCAGCCGGATCGAGTGGTGTCAGCACCCAGGATATTCTTGATGCCGGCGGCGTGATTGTGGATGATTCGGATGTGGGGACTGTAAACGGCGATATTATAGTGGACAACTATGACGATGAGTATTCTGAATCAGGTGGCTGGTCGAATTCCAGTGCCAGTAATGAATATAACGGGCAATCACGATATACCTCTTCTTCCGGAAATTATGCCACCTGGAGACCGAACGTGTCTGAAACCGGTATTTATAAAGTATATATCTGGTATTGTTACTGGAATACACGGGATACCAATGCAAAATATGTTGTAAAGCATCAGGGCGTTTTGTGGAGTACCCGTATCAATCAAAAGGTGAATGCCGGTCAGTGGGTGGAACTGGGTGATTTCGAATTTGACGCAGGTGATCCCGGGAATAATTTTATCCGGGTCAAACGGGATGCCTCCAGCACAGGGAGTAGTACCAGTGCGGATGCCGTCAAGCTGGTACCCCAGTTTTCAGCCACGCCGGGTTCATCGTATCAGGAAACCGGTACCTGGGCAAATTCCAGTGCCAGTAACGAATATGCCGGTCAGTCACGATGGACTGATACTATAGGGAGTTATGCCACCTGGACGCCTGCTTTGTCCACGAGCGGGACTTATACCGTATATGTCTGGTATACCACTACAGGCAATAGGGATGCCAACGCAAAATACACGGTTCATGATTCCACTGGCGACACGGTTATTTCTCCATACATTGATCAGGATGAGAATGCCGGTCAGTGGGTGCCGTTGGGCGAGTTTGATTTTGATGCGGGTACTTCCGGTTATGTTAAGGTCGAGCGACATGCTGGCAGCACAGGGAACTCCACCAGTGCTGATGCTGTGGCATTTATGCCTGGGTCAGGAGTAGTAACCGGTGCCGTTGATATTGTTCGGGCGCATTATTATGTTCAATCTTCTGATAAGACCAAGATTTATCTGGTCAATATGAATGGAAGCCTGGAATATTATGAGTTTGATGATAAGGATAGTGATTATAATGTCGACAGTGCTATTGAGTTGGTCAGCCTTACACCTGCTGAAGCTGCTACAGCGGGTATTTTTACCGGTCGGACATATGCACAAGAACGCCAGAATTTTGCCAATTGGTATTCGTTTTACCGGAAAAGGGAACTCACTGCCAAAAATGCTATTGCTACTGTGATTACCGATATGCAGGGCGTTTATATCGGACTGCACACCATTAACCGGGGGCTTAAGTCCATTGCCAAGCCTGTAAGTGTGACATTGGATAATGCTACTGTCGATGAGTCCTCAGCTTTACTCACATCATTGTTCAGCATTTATTCTATGAACAGCACCCCGCTTCGAAACGGGTTAAACAATATCGGTCGATATTTTCAGGGACTCTATGGTAAACCATCGCCTTTGCCCTCCACCGATTTTGCCGATAACACCTATCCTTTTTTTACGGCGGACAAAGGCGGCTCCTGTCAGCAGGCATTTGCCATTGTCATGACCGATGGATACTGGAATGGATCCGCTCCTGACCTGGGAGACAATAATGCCGATAATGCAGACAAAAAAGATGATAGTGATCAGATAGACGGGTTTGACGGTTTTCCGTTTGCCGATGACGCATCCAATACCCTGGCGGATGTGGCCATGTATTATTATGAACATGACCTTAATGCCACATTAAATAACGATGTGCCCATCAATACCAAGGATCAGGCAAACCATCAGCACTTGGTGACATATGCATTGTCTTTCGGGTTAATCGGATCACTGGATCGGAATAATTTTCCGGATTGTCCTCTGGGCACCTGCCCCAGTCCATGGCCCACACCGACTGCCAACAATAATACCACAATTGATGATCTGTTTCATGCGTCGGTCAACGGCCGCGGCAAATATGTGGACGCAGCCAGTCCCCAGGAGATGGTGGATGCCATGAACGAATTGAAACATGATATTGAAAGCCGGCTGGGTTCCTCCGCTGCCCTGGCGACCAACTCTATTCAACGGCAGGTGGGAACGACCATTTATCAGGGGACCTACAATACTTCCGGCTGGTTCGGTGAAGTGACCGCACTGCCCCTGGATTTAGACGGAAATGTCGGCACTGCTGACGATCCGGGCGGTTGGCGGGCCAGTGAACATGTTCCTGACTGGAATTCTCGAAATATTATCACTTATAACGGTACGGTTGGTGTGCCTTTCACATCTGAAAATATTACAACCGCTCAGGAGGCCCTTTTGTCAAACAACGGTCATGACCCTGCAGCGCTGGTGAATTTTATCCGGGGAGATGTTTCGAATAACCTCTCCCATGGCGGGCCGTTTCGGGTACGCAGCAAACCCATCGGCGATATTGTTCATTCGGCGCCTACCTATTACAATGGAGTGGTATATATCGGGGCAAATGACGGTATGCTGCATGCCATCAGCTCCTCCACGGGCGAAGAAGTCTTCTGCTACGTACCGGGCATGGTCTATGATCATTTGTCAGACCTGGCTCTTCCCGGCTATAGTCACCGATATTATGTGGACTCTACGCCGACGGCAGGTCGGGTGAACGGTAAAGAGATTCTGGTCAGCGGCCTGGGCAAGGGCGGTAAAGGATATTTCGGACTTAATGTGACAGATTCTAGTAATCCAACTGCGCTGTGGGAATACACCAATGATGACGATTTGGGCTACAGCTTCAGCTATGCCAAAATAGTCAACACCAAAGCCGGACGGGTCGTGGTGTTTGGCAATGGCTATGACAGTGTTAATCAAACTGCCGTTCTTTTTTTCTTAAATCCGGAAACCGGGGCTGTTGTCCGAAAACTCGACACCCAATCAGGTGGTTGCAATGGCCTGGCTGCGCCTAAAGTGGTAGATGTGGACGGGGATGGGGTTGCTGATTTTGTATTCGCCGGGGATCTTAACGGAAATATGTGGAAATTCGACATTCGTTCAGATGATGCAAACGAGTGGAGAATATATTACAACAATGGTTCGCCCCAACCCCTATTGACGGCAATTAATTCGGATGGGGATGTTCAGCCCATTACGGCAGCCCCGGAAGTCATGCTGGATTGCGCGAAAAACGATTTTGCCGTTCAAGGTAATGGGCTGATGGTGATTTTCGGCACGGGTCAGTATCTCAATTCGGATGATTTCGGGAATATTCCCATCCAGTCATTATATGGTATCTGGGACTGGGGGGATATCTGGGAAACCAGGGACGGCTATGATGTTGCCAAGACCAAATATCTGGGGGAAGTCCAGACCAACCGGTCCCTGAATAATGTTTCCGGCACATCCCTTCAGGAGCAAACCGTGGCGTCTTCTTCCGGTAAATGGCTGACGCTCAGCGACAATACCGTGGACTGGTATAATCCGGATGATGATGATAGCACCGGAAGCCATATGGGATGGGTGTTTGACCTGCCTGGGGACGGTGAGCGCAGCATTCGTGAACCCACGCTTAGAATGGGGGTGGCTGTTTTTGTATCGACTATTCCGTCTTCATCACCCTGTGATGCCGGCGGAAGTTCCGTGGTGTATCAGGTCAGTGCCTGCTCAGGTGGTAGAACCGAAGACCCCCAGTTTGATGTAAGCGGGGATGGCAAGATCGATGATGCTGACTTGATCGACGATCAGCCACCTACTGGTGAGGAGTTTGATGAGATGCTGTTCGAACCGATTGAAATCGGCGATCTTCTGTATTTCTCGGATTCAGGAGGAGGTATCAACCCCATGACGGTGCCGCCAAACCTGGTGGGAATGCAGTTCTGGCGGGTGATTCAGTAATCACGAACGCTTGTGCCGGGCGCGGATGTCGCGTCCGGCGACCTCCCGCTGGCCGGCAAAAAAAATATAAAACTCCAAAAAGGAGATACGTTGATGATTCATTCCACTTTATATCGAAAAACAAGCAGGACCTTTCTTGCCCTTATGATCACGGGCATTTTTCTCGCCCTTTCACTACCGGTTCATGCTGCCCATGATGCTATCGGAAACAGATCAATCAAACCAATTCCTGGAACAAAACATGAGATGGCCCATGATTTCCAACAGGATGCAGAACGTTTTTATGATTTTATCGGGATTGTGGACGATGTTCAGCGTGAGGGCATTGTGGTAGGGGATTCCTATATGAAATTTGCCCCCAATGCCAAAGTATCCGGTGCGCGTAACGGGGCCTGGGTTGGGATCGTTCTTAATGATGACGGAGAAGCAGTGCTGTGTGAACCTTATACGAAAACAAGCCGATAATTCGGCTGGGAGGATGCGTGTTATGATCAGAACAATTCTGCTGACCTGTGTTTTTGTGCTATTTGCATCTATGGCCGTCGGTGAATATTATCAATATACGGATGAAACCGGTAATTTGCGGTTTACGGATGATCTTTACCAGGTTCCGGAAGTGCAGCGGCCGGCAATGCAAAAGTTTGAATCGGTGAAAAGCGTTCCCGATGATACAACGGTAGAGCAAAATTCAGTCAATGAAGAAATTAAGGTAACGGTTGAATCTGATCAGCCCGAGAGCAGTCCAGCAGTTTCCGGTGACACCGGGGATACCTTTCATGTCCGCGCGGCTGAACTCAACAAGATGCAGTCGGAATTAAATAAAACCCGTGTTGCGCTTGAAAAAGAGCAGGCCGCGATTGAGGCCCTTGCGCCGAAAAAAGACGCCAAGAGCAAGGAACGGATCGCATACTCGGCTAAAGTTGATGCGTTAAATGCGAAAATTGAGAAGTATGGTAAGGATCTGAAGGCGTTTGAAGAAAAAGTGAACGCATTTAACAACAGGAAAAAAAGATAGAAGAATAAGCTCAAAAAAAACTTGGGGATCTGAGAAAAATCCGGTCCATCAATGTTTATCATCAGCGGGCATCTGAAAATAATTTGTTTAGATGTCCGTTTTTTTTGGTCCAACTACGTCTATGCCTGATTCACTCAAATAATTCGGCATGGGTTCTGATGCGTGCCAGTCTGAGTTCAAAATCCGTGATCGTATAAATCAACAGCCCGTCCGGTTCAATATGACATTCACGAAAATCCCGCCATTCGCCTTTGAGCTTGTGGTCCCTGAATTTTGCCGGAAGTTGCCATAACATCGGCCGATCTTGACGGCAAAAAAGCGGAAATGGAACAAACCCTGGACAAATTGTGGGCGGAACAAAATAGATTGACCACACAGTCACCTGAAA
>Ga0164318_10002950_pt1 | contig 15959 bp, 14 predicted proteins | sample GuaBasSedimGuay9_FD_113734 | JGI IMG/M metagenome (GOLD analysis project Ga0164318, IMG submission 113734) | Subseafloor sediment microbial communities from Guaymas Basin, Gulf of California, Mexico - Guay9, Core 4571-4, 0-3 cm | ecosystem: Environmental > Aquatic > Marine > Hydrothermal vents...
ATATCGGCGAGTCACTTTAAGGCCGATTATTCCTCTTCCATTTTCAGTTTTATAATCTTAGCGCGCTCTTTTTCGATACGGGCGGGATTTTTCGATTTTTTCTCTAATTCATCCAGCAACTGGAGCGCTTCGTCGTATAGCTTCTGTTTTTTAAATACCTCAACCAGGGTAAATGTGGGAACCGGAATTTTGAGTTCGACCCTACTACCGTTGGACTTTATCCCGGATGGCTTTGGAGATGTTTTCTGAGATTCGGAAATCTTTTTTCCTTCAGTTTGAGTCTCCGGTGCCCGGCTCAAGGGTTTAACATCTTCGTTTTTTTGCTCATCCTTATTCGTCGCTCCGGTAAAACCGATTTCTTTTTGTATCTCTTCCGGTTTCTTTTTGGAATCACTCTCCTCTTTGAGAGGAACCGTATATTTTACATTTGGTTTTCGTAACGGTTCGTCCTCCTTTGGCGGTGGTTCCGGGGCTTCCACAACCGGGAGTGTCCAGTTTTCCTTTTGCACCTCTGCCAATGGTTTGGTTTTCAGTTTTGAAAACATTTCATTAATTGCCGAAGGTTTTGCTCCGGACAATTGTGACGGAGCTGCCTGCTCTTTTTCCGATTCCGGTAATTCCGGCGGAGATGGTGCCGGTTCGGAAGATGGTTCTTCTTTCGGCTGCGGAGAGAGGGAAGGTTCAGGCTCTGCTTCGGCTTTTGCCTGGGGCTCAGACTCGGGTTCCGGCTCACTGTCAAAGTCTGCTGGTTCAGCGGAAACTGCTTCGGATTCGACAGATTTGATTTCCTCCGGTTCCTCGCCTGAATATGGTTCGGTCTCTTCATCTTCCGGTATCATTGGACCCAGATGGGCTTCCTCTTCACTGAGTGCCGTGGTCGGTTCCGCTTCGGATTCGGCAATTTCAGGCTTTTCCCCGGCAGGTGTTCGGGATGCCGTTTTGTGAATGATTATTTCAGGAAGATGAATATCTCTCAAGCCCTCGTAATCAGCATTTTCGGAAATGTGTCCGGACTCCGTGACCGCGGCGTCATCAAGAGGATTCAGAAAATGTATCTTTTCATAGCATGCTTTCAGGACACCGGGGGGCAGTTTATCTCTGCCGATTTCAATCAGCAGATGATAGGCATCGAGAAAACCGTTATCCAGATCAACAGTCTGCTTTAGATGTTCAATGGCATGGTCAATTTCTCCGGACTTAACTTCGGCCAGCGCCAGCAGATAATATCCGTAAGGTGAACGGGGATCATCTAATATGATTTTCCGGCAAAGCTCAATGGCCTCATTTATCATGTCGTTCTGAATATTCAAATCGGCTAACAAGGGCATCAGCCGGCTGCCTTCCCGGGAATCCAGATACGATTCCAAATCGGATTTATTCTGCAGATTCATCTGTTACTCCTTTGAAAAACATCATTACCAGTGAATTTAGTATCAAATGCCGATAAAACCACAAATTTTTCCGATTGATGACCATTACAATAATCCTTTATCAGCAAAACTGCTGTATCGGTTTCCGGCAATGATAATGTGATCCAGCACCGGAATATTCATCATCTTGCCACTCTCAACCATTTGCCGGGTAAGCTGAATATCCTCCCGGCTGGGCTCCGGATTTCCGCTGGGATGATTATGAACCAGGATTACCGCCGCTGCCATGCCCATTACCGCTTCCCGGAAGACTTCCCGCGGCGTCACCACGGATGCATTCAGAACACCTTCGGAAATAATACAATCTTTGATTAACCGGTTATTGCTTGCCAGCAGCAGTACCATGAAAATCTCTTTATTTAGATCGCAGAGACGGGGCGTATACAGTTTGGCGACTTCGGCGGATGAACGGAGAATCTTATCATCGGTTGATGATTCCTCAACCTGTAAACGCCGGGCCAGTTGAATCGCCGCCGCCACCGTAACCGCCTTGGTCTTACCGACTCCCTTGATTCCGAATTGCAGGATATCGTTATAATCGAGCCGGGCCAGCCGGGATAAACCACCTGCCCGACCGATCAATTCCCGGGCAACGTCCAGAGCCGATTTCGAACCCGCTCCGGAGCGAATCAAAATCGCCAGTAATTCTGCTTCACTCAGTTTCGTCGGCCCGTATTGCATTAGTTTTTCGCGGGGGCGCTCTGACTCCGGCCACTCGGTGATAGGCATTCTGTAATAGGAATTATCCCTGATCTTCATATCGCATTCTATTTTAAACGACTGTCAAGCACAAAGGTTACCGGCCCCTCATTGACCAGATGAACATCCATCATTGCGCCGAAGCGACCGGTGGCGGTCGGCACCGATTCCTCCCGGCAACGTTGCACAAAATAATTGTAAAGCCCGGCCCCTTTTTTCGGTTCGGCCGCACGGATAAAACTGGGACGTCGGCCTTTGCGCCAGTCGCCGCAAAGCGTAAACTGTGAAACCACCAACAGACTGCCGTTAACATCTGTCAGCGAGCGATTCATTTTCCCGTTCTCGTCATTGAAAATGCGCAGATGGATGATTTTGGAAATCAGGAAATCGGCATCCGCTTCGTTGTCATCCTGAAAAACGCCCAGCAGAACCACCAGACCATGGTCGATTCGACCCACTTCTTCATCGGCCACAGTGACTGAAGCCTGTTTACATCGCTGAATAACGGCAATCATTTCTCCACCCAGACATTGTCGTCACCCAGCAGTTTGATGAGGGCCGCGATATACTTTTTATGGGGACTCACTTTCAATTTGCTCCTCACGATTTTTCGCAAATCATCAGAGTATTCCAGATGAATGATTAAGCTGCAATCACCGGCATTTATTTCCGACAATTTTTTTATTTCTGTCAGGCGATCATCGCTGAATGTCAGACTCGGTAGACGGATATGAACTTTCTTGGAATTTTTATCCATGTATCCATCAAGCGGGCAGATTTCTTCCGCAATGATTTTTCCGTCGTCACCGCCGCGACTGCTGACCTTTCCGTGCACAAAAACCGGTTTATCCAGGACTATAAATTCACGATACTTTTCAAAAATATCCGCAAAAGTCAACACTTCTACGGTACCGTTCAGGCTTTCCAGCTTTAAAAATGCCATTTGGCGATTTTTACGATCCAGCAATTTACGGATACCGGAGATCATGCCGCCCAGCTGAATCGGCGCTTTGTCCAGTTTGTTCAGGGGTTCGGTAAAATCATAATTGGAAAAGGAGTCTATTTCGGTTTTGTATTGCAATAACGGATGCCCGCTCAAATACATTCCCGCAGCCTCTTTTTCGCGGGTCCAGCGCTCATTATCATTCCAGGGAGAAACATCTGGGAGGTGAGGCTCCTGCATAACCGAATCGGGACCACCACTGCCGAAATCAAACAGGCTGACCTGATCGGTATTTTGCTCTTTCTGAATTCCATGGGCATACTGAATGGCGGCATCTACCGCCGCAAACTGCTGAGCCCGGGACCCTTCCAGACAATCGGCGGCGCCCGCCGCAATCAGACTTTCCAGCGCTTTGCGGTTAACACTCTTCAAATCAAGGGCGCTCACAAATTGAAACAGCGTCTGAAAGGGGCCGGATTTTTTTCGGGCGGAAACCACACATTCGGCCGCCCGCCCGCCGACATTTTTTATGGCGTTCAATCCATAGCGAATTCCACCGTCTTCCGGAGTAAAATTAACATCGCTGTGATTAATACTGGGTGGCAGTATCTCCGAACCCATGCTGCGGACCTCGTTTGAAAGAATCACCACCCGGTCGGTGTTGTTCATTTCGCTGGTGAGGTTAGCGGCCATGAATTCAGCAGGATAGTGGGCTTTCAGATAGCCGACCCGGTACGCCAGCACCGCATAGGCCGCCGAGTGGCTTTTATTGAAACCGTAGCTGGCGAATTTTTCAATTAATGCGTAGATCTCTTCAGCCAGTTTTTTACCGATATTTTTTCGAACGGCACCCTCAATAAACTCCTTTTTAAGATTCTCCATCTCGGATTTTATCTTCTTACCCATAGCCCGGCGCATCTGGTCCGCCTTTGCCAGAGAAAAACCACCGATAACGCTGACAATCTGCATCACCTGTTCCTGATAAACAATTACACCATAGGTATCTTTCAGAATCGGTTCCAGATCGGGGTGAAGATAGGTAATTTTCGCACGTCCCTGTTTTCGGTCGATAAAATCTCCGATCATGTTCATCGGTCCCGGCCGGTAGAGCGCATTCATGGCGATTAAATCTTCTATTCCGGAGGGTTTCAGTTTCTTCAGATAATCCCGCATACCGGCGGATTCAAACTGAAAAATACCGATTGTCCGTCCTTCGCCGAAAAGCGCCAGGGTTTTCGGGTCGTTTTCGGGAATATTTTTCAAGTCCAGTTCAATTCCCCGGGCCCGTAGCGCGGACAGTGTATTGTCGATAACCGTCAGGTTTCTCAACCCCAGGAAGTCAACCTTCAGCAGACCGATTTTATCGATGCTCTTCATGTCATACTGTGTGGTCACATCACCATTTGAAGACCGGTAAAGGGGCACATAATCGGTCAGAGCGCCGGGGGCAATAACCACCCCTGCAGCATGGGTCGAAGAATGCCGGTTCATTCCCTCAAGAACCAGAGAGATATCGAAAAGTTTGCGGTGTTCCTCATCCAGCTCGGCGGCCTCTTTAAGTTCACGGCTATTTTCGAGAGATTCGGCCAGTTTGATGTTCGGGCCCTCCGGAATCAGCTTGGCAATCCGGTCCACCTCGGGCAACGGCATGCCCATAACCCGCCCAACGTCGCGAATCACCAACCGTGCTTTCATTTTCCCGAATGTAATAATTTGTGTAACACTGTCGGAGCCGTATTTTTCTTTGATATAGTCGATTACACGACCCCGTTTTTCATCACAGAAATCGATATCAATATCGGGCATGGAAATCCGGTCAGGATTCAGAAACCGTTCGAAAATCAATTTATATTTCAGGGGATCAATATCGGTGATTTCAAGGGCGTAAGCCACAATGCTGCCGGCCGCCGAACCACGTCCGGGACCCACCGGAATATCACTATCTTTCGCAAAACGGACAAAGTCCTGGACAATCAGAAAATACCCTGCAAAGCCCATTTTGCCGATAACGCCCAGCTCATAATCCGCCCGCTCCCGGATTTCAGGGGTAACATCGGAATAACGTTTTTTCAATCCGGCGTAAACCAGATCTTTTAAATAATCATCGGCGGTTTCGTATTTTTTGTCCGCCGGCAGAGGAAACCGGGGTAAAAAGTTTTTCCCGATATCCAGTTCCACATTACAGCGCTCGGCAATTCTGACACTGTTTTCGATAACCTCCGGATCACCGGGGAACAGCGCCGCCATTTCATCATAGGACTTTAACCAGTATTCATGGGGTTCATAGCGCAAGCGGTCGGGGTCCTTCAACTCCTTACCTAAACCGAGGCAGAAATGGACATCGTGGGCCTCCCAGTGTTCCGCCCGGGAATAGTGCGTATCGTTGGTGGCTACTCTGGGCAGTCCGGTTTCATCCGCCATTTTTTTTGCAATGTTATACCAGCGTTCTTCTTCTTTCAGTCCGTGATTCTGAACCTCGAGGTAAAACCGGTCTTTAAAAATCCCGGCATAATCCAGAGCCGTTTCGGTTGCACGGTCAATGTCGCCTTTCAATGCCTGTCGCTGAATTTTCCCTTGAATGCAGGCTGAGGTTGCAATCAAGCCCTCATTATATTTAACCAAAAGTTCACGATCCACCCGGGGGCGATAGTAAAACCCTTCCAGGTAGGCCAAACTGACCAGCTTGATCAGGTTTTTGTAGCCCTGATTATTCTCCGCCAGGAGCAGAAGGTGATTATACCCGCCACCGCCCTGGCTTTTGGGCTTTCTCTCAAACCGGCTGTGTTCCGCCACATACACTTCGCAACCGATAATCGGTTTTATGCCTGCCTTTTTGGCGGCAGTATAGAAAGGCACGACACTGAACATATTGCCGTGCTCCGTCAGTGCAACCGCCGGCATATTGAGTTCGCTGATCCGGTTTAACAGACCGTCGATTGTCTGAGCGCCATCGAGCAGACTGTAATCCGAATGGTTATGCAGATGAACGAATGTTTTCATTTAATACTTTCCTACAAAGATTGCCAGTAAACCGAAGAAGATGTCTGCTTTCAATAACGATGACAGACGGCCGCAATTATCAGGTGAGCTGTCCCGGCCAAGGGAATATAAAAAATATATGAGGGGAATTTCAACCGCAAAAATCAGCACCAGCAAATAAAAAACACCATAGATATGCAGATAATAGGGAATCAGAGCGCCAATCATCAGCAAAATTGTCAAAAGAAAAACCAGACGCCTCGCCAGCGGGATTCCATACTGCAACGGAACTGTCCGTGCGGCGACCTTCCGATCGCCTTTTACATCCTGGATATCTTTAATGATTTCCCGGATCAGAGTGAACCCGAAAGCCAGGAAAAAGGGCGGTATTCCCCGGCCAATGTCCCCAAAAACTGCTCCGGCAAACAGGAACGCCATTCCCAGAACCAAGGCTACCGTCAGATTCCCCCAAAAGGGTCTGACTTTCAGGTACAGACTATAGATAATCATTAAAATGATCGCCAAACCTACGATAACCAGCAATTCGGCAGAAATAATCGGAATAACCAGAATAATGCCGGTTAAAAACAGAGCGACGGAAAATACCAGCGCGGCCTTCGGGGTAATCAGCCCCCGGGGAATGGGACGTCCCGGACGATTGACCCGGTCGATTTCCGCATCACAATAATCATTCAGCGCATTCCCGGCGCCGGTCAGCGCCCAGACGATTCCCAGGGCAAACAGCACCAATTGCCACTCCGGAAAATCCTTCATCAGCGTCCCCGTTACCAAAACGGCAATTCCCCCCTGAAAAAGATTCAGGGGCCGCATCAAGCGAATGTATGCAAATAGTTTTTTCATGGACAGTGTTTCCCCAATACGATCCGGCTTTCGCCGGAATAGTCTCTGATTATCTCAATATCTCTTAAACCGGATTCATGAAAAATTCGGTGAACCTCTTGTTCCTGGTAAGTACCGCCAATCTCGGTTATCAGATAGCCGGCATCCGTAAGGTGGGTTTGTGCGAGACGGGTCAAACGCCGGTAAAAAATCAGGCCGTCTTTACCGGGATAAAGTGCAATCCGGGGTTCATTGTTTTTCACCAAATCCGTCAAATTGTTCCAGTATTCACCGGCAACATAGGGCGGATTTGATGCAATAATATTAAACGGTTTTTCAGCAGGCCTATCATTAAGAATGTCCATTTTCTGAAACAGGATTCTGTCAGCAACCCCATTGTCAACGGCATTCTGCCGTGCAACCGCCAGAGCCTCGGGGCTGATATCAATCGCACTTATGCGACAATTCCGACATGCAATCGCCATTGAAACCGCAATACATCCGGAGCCGGTGCCGACATCAAGCGCAGTAAGCGATTGCTGTTTGATATTTTCAATAATTTCTACAACCTTTTCCACCAGCAACTCCGTTTCCGGCCGGGGAATGAGTACTGCGGGGTTTACCTTGAACCGATGTCCCATGAATTCCGTATAGCCCAGCAAATATTGAATGGGGATTCCCCGACTCCGTTGGATCAGAAGGGATTTGAAATCCGCAAGTTCGGTGGCAGTCAGCGGGCGCTCATGATTTAAATAGATTTCGAGCCGGGACAGATTGAGAACATGGCGTAACATCCACTCGGCCTCAATCTGCGGTGATTCAACCCCTTTCTCGGAAAGATAGTTTCTCGACCATTTTAAAAGATCAACAATGCGCCATATTTTGCCATCAGAATTCTTCATAATGATACCGAAATTTAACAGCGTTTAATCCCTTTTCAAGGAATAATATTGCTTTTATTTAAGACTGGCAGAAAATTAGCGGTGATTAATCACCAAAAGAGGATTGCTGTAGCATCTCCATATTACGAGCTATTTTCACGGCATTGATCAGCTCGTCGAGATCGCCCTCCATTACCGCATCCAGTTTGTACAGTGTCAGTGAAATGCGATGATCCGTGACTCTTCCCTGGGGGAAATTATAGGTTTTTATCTTGGCGCTGCGATCACCGGTGCTGACCATTGAGCGGCGCTGAGCGGCAATTTTTGCTTCCTGCTCTGCCTGTTTTTCGGCGAGAAGACGGCTGCGCAGAATTTTCAGCGCTTTGGCTTTATTTTTATGCTGGGACTTTTCATCCTGACAGGTAACCACCAAGCCCGTCGGTATGTGGGTTATCCGGATTGCCGATTCCACTTTATTGACATGCTGCCCGCCGGCCCCGCTGGCCCGGTACGTATCGATTCGCAATTCCGCCGGATCAATTTCCACATCAACATCTTCGGCCTCCGGCAGTACGGCAACAGTAGCGGCCGAGGTGTGAATCCGGCCCTGAGTCTCAGTTACCGGAACTCTTTGAACCCGATGAACTCCGGATTCATATTTCAGATTTCCGTAAACATCCGAACCGCTGATTAAAAATATAACCTCTTTAATGCCTCCGATTCCGATAGTATTGCTGGAAAGTTCTTCCACACGCCATCCTTTGCGTTCGGCATACTTGATGTACATCCGGTAAAGATCACCGGCAAAAATGGCGGCCTCATCGCCGCCTGTTCCGGCGCGAATTTCGACAATGGCATTTTTGTCGTCGTTGGGGTCTTTGGGAATCAAAAGCATCTTCAGCTCTTCCTGGAGGGCGGCTTCACGGGCTTTCAGATCGTCAATCTCTTCGTTGACCAACTCCTTTAATTCCGTATCCGAGCCTTGCAGGATTTCCAGATATTCTTCAAGATTTTTCAGAACAGCGAGATACTCTTTGGATTTTTCAACAATCGGCTGAAGGTCCTTGTGCTCTTTGGCTAAAATTTTATAACGATCCTGATCTGAAAACACATCCGGTTTGGCTAATTCTGCCGATAATTCATCATAGCGAGCCTGAATTTCCCGGAGTTTTTCTTTCATTGCAATACCCCTTATTCAACCGCTTCGGCAATAAATTCCTGACCTGCATAATCTGCAAGGGAATCACCAAATGCCGTCTTCAGGGCAACGATAGCCACTTCAATCTGATCGTCGTCGGGAGGCCTGGTTGTAATCCGCTGCAACCACAGTCCGGGCGCTGAAAGACTACGTCCCCACCAGGTATGCTGATATTTGGCTGTCAATTTCAAGAACTCATACCCAACGCCGGAAACCAGAGGCAGCATCAGCAAATGAAACACCAGTCGGAGCGGGAGAGTAATATTTCCCAGAACGGCAATGACTATTGTATCGATCAACGCAAACATCAAAATGGATGCCAGGAGCACAATAAAAATAAAACTTGTACCACAGCGGGGGTGAAATGTGGAGTATTCACGGGTATTTTCAACAATTAACTCTTTTCCGTGCTCAAACGTGAATACCACTTTATGTTCGGCCCCGTGGTTATGAAACAGACGCCGCACATCTTTCATTAATGAAATAATCCAGAGATAAGCCAGAAAAAACAGAATCCGCCATAAACCCGCAACGATATTGAAAGCAAAGGCCTTCTTTTCAATATCCAGCAATTCCGTTGTGATATACAGCGGCAGAAACCCAAACAGCCCGAATGCCAGTACCAGTGCAAAAAACATTGTAAGTCCGGAGAGAAATTTATTCTCTTCCTTGTGTTCTTTGCCCTGGGCTTCTTCCTCGGCCTTGATAGCGATATCCGCCGAAAACTGAAGCGTGCTCAGACCAATTTTCAACGACTCAAAAAGCGCCACCACTCCCCGAAGAACAGGACGCTTCAGAAATCTGTGTTTTTCAGTAGCTGAAGTAAAATCATGACGGTCCGTTACGATACTGCCGTCCGGTTTCCGAACAGCCGTGGCATAGGCGCCCGGCACCCGCATCATTACTCCCTCAATTACCGCCTGACCGCCAACAAGTATTTTTTTATTCATTGTAACTAATATAAAAAATAGCGACCTCTTCTCGGGAGAGAAGATATCGCTATATTTATTTTGATTGCTAACCCTTTGTCGCTTGCCGGTTATACTTGCGATTGAACTTTTCAATCCTTCCGGCCGAGTCAATCAGTTTCTGTTTTCCCGTAAAAAACGGATGACAGGCCGAACAGATTTCAACTTTCATATCCCCGGTGGTTGTCGAACGGGTCTCAAATGTATTCCCGCAGGCGCAGGTAACCACACATTTTTCATATTTCGGATGAATTTTCGGTTTCATTGGAAAATCCTTACTTAAAAATCGTCATTGACTAAAGCGTGCAAATATACAACAATGTGGTTAAAAAAATCAAGGGAATTCGGACGGCCGGTCTATACTTACTGATTCATGGATTTCAGAAATTCCCGGTTGCTTTTAGCCCGTTTCATCCGCTCCAGCAGAAATTCCATCGCTTCAACGGGATTCATTTCACTAAGTATTTTACGCAGAATCCAGATACGCGCCAGCTCGGCGGAAGATAACAACAGCTCCTCTTTTCGGGTGCCGGATCGGTTTACATCAATAGCCGGAAATACCCGCCGGTCACTGAGCCGGCGATCCAAAACGAGCTCCATATTTCCGGTACCTTTGAATTCTTCGAAAATAACATCATCCATCCGGCTGCCGGTATCAATCAGGGCGGTGGCAATGATTGTCAGGCTGCCGCCCTCTTCGATATTCCTGGCTGAACCAAAAAACCGCTTCGGTCGATGCAGCGCATTAGCGTCGATACCACCGGAAAGGATTTTACCACTGTGGGGAACAACCGCATTATGCGCCCGGGCTAACCGGGTAATACTGTCCAGCAGAATCACCACATGAAAACCCAGCTCCACCAGACGTTTTGCTTTTTCCAGAACCATATCCGCCACCTGGACATGGCGTTCCGGCGGTTCATCAAAGGTCGAGCTGACCACTTCCGCTTTAACGGAACGCTCCATATCGGTGACCTCTTCCGGCCGCTCATCAATGAGGAGCACAATCAGGATTATCTCCGGATGATTGGTGGTAATGCTGTTTGCAATCTGTTGCAGAAGAATAGTCTTTCCGGTTTTGGGTTGGGCAACAATCAGACCTCTTTGGCCCTTGCCAATCGGACAGAGTAAATCCATTACCCGCATGGACAGATTCTTACTATCCGTTTCCAGCTGTACCCGGCTTTCAGGGTATAGGGGGGTCAGGCTGTCGAACGACTTTTTCGACTTGACCTCTTCGGGGTTCATCATGTTGACCGCATCCACACGCAGCAATGCAAAAAAGCGCTCATTGTCTTTCGGCGGACGGATTTGCCCGGAAACAATATGCCCTGTGCGCAACCCAAACCGCTTTATCTGAGACGGTGAAACGTAAACATCGTCCGGTCCCGGCAGATAGCTGAAGTCTTCGGAGCGCAGAAAGCCATAGCCTTCATCCATTACCTGCAAAACACCCTGGGAGAAAATACGCCCTTCCTTTTTTGCGCTTGCCTCCAGAATTTTAAAAATCAGGTCCATTTTTTTCAAACCTGTATGTTCCGGAATTTCCAGTTTGACTGCTAAATCCGTCAGTTCCTTTATCTTCATCAGTTGAAGCGACGAAATCGTCAGTTCAGTTTCCATCATTAATCCTTCGTATTAATAAAATAAGTTCTAAAGTATTTTTTCAAAATTTGGTAGGTCCGAAAGAAGCCTATAAGTTCTATTTTCGCAAAATTTAACGACTATTCCGGTATTGTCAAACATTTATTTTGAAAAAATCGTAAATGGCCGGGGCAATATAATGACTGCCGAGAATCAGCAGATGTTCTTCTGATTTCAGGGTTTGAACACAATGAGTCAAGGCCTTCGAAATATTCGGCTCGACAGTAATCTCGGCCTCCGATAATCCCCGGGCAAGACGATTCGCCAGCTCCCGCGCCGGGAAGGATTTTCCGTTCGGAATTTCGGAAACATAAACCCGGTCAGTCAGATCGGCCAAAATCTGACCCAACGAGTCGACCTTCTTTTTACCGCCAAGAGCAATAAGCAGACGAAATTTATCCTCCGGAAATATTTGTTGCAGCGTTCTGACAACCTGCCGGATGCCGTGTTCATTATGGCCGACGTCATAATATATCACCGGCGACCCGGATAAAAGTTCCAGCCGTCCGTGCCAGCGGGTTGCTGCAATTCCCCGGACCATCGAATCAAAATTTACCTTAAACTGTTGGATTTGCCGTAAAACCGTTATTGCCGTCTCCAGATTCACTAGCTGATGGTCACCTAACAATGCGAATTTCAATTGGTGAACCGATTCATCTTTAACGGAAATTGACAACTCCTGCCGGTCGAAACAGCGATGGTCGACCTGAATCCGACACATGTCCGGCGAATAAATAAAGGGGCAGTTTTTAGACAGCGCTTCTTTTTTCAGAATTTCCAGAACGACCGGAGCTTGTCTGGCGGAAATTACGGGAACGCCGGGTTTGATGATTCCGGCCTTTTCCAAAGCAATTTTCTCAATGGTATTTCCCAGAAACTCTTCGTGATCCTTCCCGATGGCAGTGATTACCGACACCAGCGGAGTGACCACGTTGGTCGCATCCAAACGCCCGCCCAAACCGGTTTCCAGAACGGCAATATCGACCTTTTTTCTGACAAAATAGTCGAAGGCCATGGCCGTCGTGGTTTCAAAAAAGCTTGTATCCAGTTCTTCAATTATATTGTGCTTACCGTCGAGGAAACCGGCAATTTCCGCATCACTGATTTTTTTACCGTTAACCCGGATTCGTTCATTGAAGCGGACCAGATGTGGAGATGTATAGAGCCCGACATTATATCCGGCGGCCTGAAGAACAGACGCAATTATCGCACAGGTACTGCCTTTGCCATTTGTTCCGGCCACATGAATCGCTGTTAATTTTTCATGGGGATTGCCGATCCTGTCCAAAAATGCCTGAACACGGCTCAGACCCGGTTTAATGCCTTTACCGTCAAGAGCATAGAGGTATTCCAGCTTCTGCCGGATATCACGGGAAAAGTGGTATTTTTTCATTAAAGACAATCATCCAGGGATATACGCCGGACATTTTCCAGCGGTTGACCGAGTAGACGTCTGGCGACTTCCTCGAATTTCTGGGGAAAATCACTGACATAATAACGATACTCGGGCGTCTTTTCACTATCATTTAAAAGCTGTTTATCTGATAAAAGCCGGCGGACTTCTCTGGCGGTCTGAATCGCACTGTCCACAATCGTGACGGAGAGGTCAACAGTTTTCCTGATAATATCCTTTATAATCGGATAATGAGTGCAACCAAGGATCAAGGTATCAATCCCGCTCTTCATCAGCGGTTCAAGGTAAATCCGGGCCACCATCTCGGTAACTTCGGAATCAATCCAGCCCTCTTCCACCAGGGGAACAAACAGGGGACATGCCCGGGAAAAAACGACGGTGTCAGCATCCATCGATGTCAGGACCTCCTGATACTTGCCCGCTGACACGGTGGCGGTTGTCCCGATAATGCCGATGCGCCGATTATGACTGGCAGAAAGTGCGGCATTGGCGCCCGGTTCAATCACTCCCAGAACGGGAACGGTTGCAATCTCCAGTATCTTTTCCATGGCAACGCTGGAAACGGTATTACAGGCGACCACGATAAATTTAACTCCCTGAGCCTGAAGAAACCGGGTCAGCTGTACGGCGAATTTACGAACGGTATCCGGACTCTTTGACCCGTAGGGTACCCGGGCGGTGTCACCAAAATAGATGATCGATTCCCGGGGCAATTGACGGATTAACTGATTTACAACCGTCAATCCACCCAACCCGGAATCAAAAACTCCGATCGGTTTGTTTTTCAAATCCTTATTTGGCAACGGTCTTATCACTAATCTCCTTGAACTCCATAATACTTTTATAAATTGACTCGGCTATTTTCTGGCGGTGTTTGGCACTGTTCAGCTTCCTGGCTTCTCTCTTATTGGTATTATAGCCTAATTCGCACAACAGTTTCGGCATGTCCGCACCAACCAGAACATAAAAACCGGCCTGTTTAATACCGCGGTTTTTTTGGTTGACAATAGTCGTAAAATTCCGCGACAGGATACTGGCAAAGGTTTCACTGTCTCGCATATTGGTTGAATGAACCATATTGGCCAGAATATTGGTAATATCGTCATAGCCCTGATATTTGAGTTTATCGGCATCATCTTCAAGATGAATGACCGAGTTTTCCGCCTCGGCCACCTTGATCGCCTCTTCGGAACGGCCTGGCCGTAATAAATAGAGCTCCAGGCCCTCGGCACTGGACACATTCTTAGTGGCATTTACATGCAGACTGACAAAAAGTTTACCGCCGGATTTATTGGCGATTTCCGCCCGTTTCCAGAGAGGTACAAATACGTCGGTTTTCCGGGTGTAAACCACTTTGATGTTTTTATTCCGGGACAACAGTTTTCCGACCCGCAGAGCAATATCCAGCACAATATCTTTCTCATGCATATAACCCCAGCGACCGACCGTTCCGGGGTCCTTACCGCCATGTCCGGGATCGAGAACAATCGTATCAATTATCCAGGCGGTTTTAGCCTCTTCGATTTTCCGTTTGATATCCCGGTTCAATGGCAAAAAGAGAGATACCACTATTTCACTATTGCGCAGATCAAAATGCGCATCTGCTGATTTGAACTGACGGTTCAGTTGAAATCCAAGCTGAACGGAACTGCCTGTGGGAACAGCGATGACTTTTTGAACCGAATTGGTGGGATAGACAGAGGAGAGTTGCATCGAGTCACAATCGGCACTGTAAACGGTCAGATAAAACCAACCTTTACCCTTGAAGAATGTGGAGAAGTCCGCATCGGTAAACGTACCCCGGGATTTGATCCGAATTTCCACGCCGTTGGCCTTTTCTTCGTAACGAATACCGGTCAGAAGTGTCGTACCTCCCGAGCCGGTAGTGGAACTGACCTTTTTACCGGGATAGGCTGATTGGTTTTCTACGATATATTCAGTTGCCCTGGTCTTGACAATTGTATACTGCAATTCCGGTATGGTATAATGCTTTACCAACGTTATGAAACTGATGGCTGGTACAAATACGGCATCGTCAACAAGCAACGTCGGAGCCGGCATCTGGCAGACTTTGGCATCGAACATCAGGAAGGAGTTATTCACTGTCAGCTTTATTTTATTCTTATCAAAAAACAGAACAATTTTACCGCTTTCTTTGCGATAATATGTTCTAATTCCGAAGACTTTTGCAAAATCTTCGGCTGACATATAGCGGGTTCTATCAATTGTTATAACCTTAATCCCATGAGCAGAATTTTCGGGTGACGGCTCTATGATGACCATTTTTTCGGAAACCGCACCAGATAAATACAGGAAATTCAGTAATATCAATATGGAAGTTTTCAACGTTTTCATCCGGCCGGAAATTACGAACTACCGGTTCATAAATCAACCACCATCTGGAATTCAAGCAGAAAAGTTTCCACGCTCCCTGATTCGGATATCAAGCGCCTGCGTTGGTATTTGTAGGATATTGCCGTGTTGATACTGTTCTGAAATTGGTTTTCAATAACAATAAAATATCGGTATCCGGTGCCGTTCAGCGATATTAAATTGAACCGCATCGGTATGCCCGGCTCATACAAATAGACACGGGAGTCGTACATTGGAGAATAGAAGTGGGTTGTTCCCGCCCTTAAATCCAGCGACGGAGTAATTGCGGAATTTATCGCAAGACTAAATCCACTTCCCAGACGATCATTTGACTTATTGAGGGCGGTTCGCAATATTAAAGACAGATTCACTGTTAATGGATAGCTTGCCGAACCGGAAAGTTGGTATCTTACTCCATCATTACCTTTTGACTTGCGCTTCAGCCGCAGACTCAGGCGCTGTTTATTCCCACCACGATGATATAACTGAACAACGGCTTCGTTGCCGAAATCCGGTGCACTGCCTTCTTCAAAGGAACGATTCTCAGAGAAATAATCGACATAACCAGCGATCCGGTTCAGGCGGTTAAT
>Ga0164318_10002951_pt1 | contig 15956 bp, 13 predicted proteins | sample GuaBasSedimGuay9_FD_113734 | JGI IMG/M metagenome (GOLD analysis project Ga0164318, IMG submission 113734) | Subseafloor sediment microbial communities from Guaymas Basin, Gulf of California, Mexico - Guay9, Core 4571-4, 0-3 cm | ecosystem: Environmental > Aquatic > Marine > Hydrothermal vents...
AATGAGTTTTGTCGGCAGTGAATTACTGACGTCTAATCCCCATTTGAGACATCTACGCTGTAAACCGGGTATGACCGGTCTGTTTCAATTGCAGGAAACCCATAATCCGAATGAGATTGATAAGCAAAATTACGAATATTATTATATGCAAAATCATTCACTCTTTCTGGATGTGGAAATTCTTTTAAAAGCGTTATTAAATATATAAGTGAAATATTATGGCGAAATTAACCCTTGATTTTGAAAAACCGATCCTTGAACTCGAACAGAAGATCGAAGAAATGCGGGAACTATCCCGGGTTAACGGAGTGGATTTACACGATGAAATCCTCAAATTTGAAGAAAAACTGAAGAAGCTGGTAAAAAAGACCTACTCCGGTCTGAATCGCTGGCAGCGGGTGCAACTGGCGCGTCACCCCGATCGGCCATACACCCTGGATTACATTGATAAAATTTTTACGGATTTCATTGAAATTCACGGTGATCGCCATTTTGCCGATGATAAATCGATTATTGCCGGCTTTGCCGGTATTGGTGATTTCAAAGTTGTTATTATCGGTCATCAGAAAGGCCGGAATATCAAGGAAAATGTCTATCGCAATTTCGGTTCACCTCATCCGGAGGGGTATCGGAAGGCGTTGCGGGCCATGAAACTGGCCGAAAAATTTCACAAGCCGGTCATCTCTTTTATCGATACACAGGGAGCATATCCCGGGATTGGCGCCGAAGAGCGGGGACAGGCAGAGGCAATTGCCCGCAATCTTTTCGAAATGAGTCGGTTGCGGACCCCCATCCTGATCTGTGTCATCGGTGAGGGAGCCAGCGGTGGTGCTCTTGGAATTGGAGTCGGCGATCGGAATGTTGTTCTGGAAAATACCTGGTATTCGGTGATCAGTCCCGAGGGTTGCGCCTCAATTTTATACCGTGATGCAGGGAAGGCGAATATTGCCGCCGAATCCATGAAAGTCACCGCCAAGGATATGTTTGAGTTGGGTGTTGCAGATGAACTGGTCAAAGAACCGGATGGCAGTGCGCATCGGAATCCCGATGCCATGGCCAAAAAACTGAAGGAGGTTATTCTAAGAAACCTCAATGAACTATGTGCCATAGAGATCGATGAACTGGTCAGGCAGCGGATTGAAAAATATTCCAGAATGGGCAGTTGGACGGAAGATAAATAACCCATAATTATTCTTATAGGATATGCCAAACGAACTTATTTTTTTTCTGATGATTCTTGTTGTACTCAGCATGACGCTGCTGGTGTTCAGGATGGGCCGATCATGGCTATATATGTATATCGGCGTTTGTATTGTTCTGGCGAATATTTTTGTTACAAAGCAATTTACTCTTTTCGGAATAAACGCAACGGGAGGAAATATTACTTACGGGGCGATTTTCCTGGTGACGGACCTACTGTGTGAGCACTATGGCAAAGAAGCCGGACGAAAAGCGGTGATGCTTGGATTTTTTGCAGCGATATTTTATTTAATTACCTCGCAGTTTATTCTGCTGCTCAAACCATCGGAATATGATGCCGTTCATAATAGTATGCGATCGATCTTCTCTTTTGCTCCAAGAATTGTGTTCGCTTCACTGATTGCGTACCTGATTTCCCAGCTACACGATATCTGGGCATATCACTATATTCGCCGGCTAACGAACAGCCGTATGCTCTGGTTGCGCAATAACGGTTCTACGTGGGTTAGCCAGTTAATCGATTCGCTGACTTTTTCGCTGATCGCATTTGTGGGCGTTTTTCCATTTAATGTCGTATTGCAGATTATTTTATCCACATACCTTTTGAAAATAATTGTGGCGGCAATTGATACGCCTTTTCTCTATCTGAGTTACCGTTTTCTGCCCGATGAACTTAAACGGTCGTAGATATCAAAATAATTATATCTTAAAAATATGATGTAATGATTTTCTCTTTGACGAACTATCATTAACTTACCCGCTATGAAAAAAGGAATATTGATTACATTTGAAGGAATCGACGGTTCGGGAAAAACCACGCAGATCAACGCCCTGATTCAGCGGTTGCAGGAAGCGGGAATGTCCTACCGGTTGTTCCGGGAGCCCGGCGGAACTGAAATCGGTGAGAAAATCCGGGACATTCTTCTTGATAAAAAAAATGAGAATATGCTGAATGTGACAGAGTTGTTGCTCTATTCGGCAAGCCGCTATCAATTGACAGTCAGCGAAATCATTCCCGCTCTTGAAGCCGGTAATGTCGTTATTTGCGACCGGTTTTACGATTCCACAACGGCTTATCAGGGCTATGGCCGGGGAATCGATCTCGAGTTCATATACCGTTTAAATGACATCGCGACCAATTCTGTGACTCCCGATAAAACCTTTATTCTTGATATTGACCTGGAAGAGCGCCGGAAGCGTCTGGGTAAAAAGAATCTGGACCGGCTGGAACGGGAAACGCTTGAATTTCATAGAAAGGTCAGAATGGGATTTTTGGAAATGGCCGAACAGAATCCGGAACGCTTCGTCGTTCTGGACGGTAACCAAGCCCCCGATGAGTTATCAAAGAAAATATGGAATGTCATTAAAATTCTTAAGGAAATATCATAAAATGACAAATTCAAAACGCAAGACCATAATTATTATCGGTATAATCCTTTCAGTAACCGTTCTCTTCGCAATCGGAAACTCAGATATATATAAGGACATTTCCACATCCATTCGTCTTTACAACGAGGTTTTCCGGCAACTGTTTACCAATTATGTCGATCCGATCAGGGCCAAGGATTTTACCGAGAGAAGCCTTGTGGACATAATGAAGGAACTGGACCCCTATACGGTGTTTTTATCTCGGGATGAGAAGGAACCGCTGGAAACTCTGACGAAGGGAGAATACGGTGGCGTCGGTCTGCGGATCAGCATACGGAATGATACATTGACAGTTATATCTCCGATGGATGGCAGTCCGGCCAGCCGGGCGAATATCTTTCCCGGTGATCAGATTATCAAGGTGGATTCTCTCTCAATCATCGGAATGGATCTGAACAAATCGGCCAAACTGATTCGGGGGAAAATCGGTACCAGTGTTACATTGACGATCAAGCGGCCGGGAATCCCCGGAACGACTGAGTATACTCTGAAACGGGAGAACATAAATGTAACCGATGTGAGCTATTTCGGGATGATGGACGATCATATCGGTTATATACGGCTTTCAGAATTTTCCAAAGGTGCTTCCGATGAGGTTCGTGAAGCAATTGCCTCGCTTCAAAAACAGGATCGGCGTATGAGGGGACTGATTCTTGATTTACGGGGTAATCCGGGAGGCCTTTTGTCCGAAGCCCTGGCCGTGTCGGAACTCTTTATTGATCCAGGTGATACGCTTTTAATGACCCGGGGCCGGACGGAAATTGCAAATAAGGTATTTGTGGCCAGGAAAAAGCCCTTTTTGTCCGATGATATCAAACTGGCGGTTTTGATTAACCGGGGAAGCGCCTCGGCCAGTGAGATTGTATCCGGCGTCATTCAGGATCTGGACAGGGGCGTGGTTATTGGTGCTCCCAGTTTCGGGAAAGGTCTTGTCCAGACGGTTTTCCGGATTGATCGTGAGCATTCACTCAAGATTACAACGGCGAAATATTATATTCCCAGCGGACGCCTGATTCAGAAACCGGGTTACGTTAAAAATCCTGACGTGGTCGATGAAAACAACCCGAAAGACACCCTGTTTTATTCCAAGAACGGACGTCCGTTAAAGGGCGGTGGCGGTATTGTCCCTGATTATAAAATTGATACCGATCCTCTGAGTGATTATATCCGCGAACTATGGCGCCAGAATATGTTTTACACCTATGCGGTTCATTATAAGTCGGCCCACGGTGAGATTAAGACACCTGTTGTTGTGGATGATGCCATGATTGCTGATTTCAGGGAATTTTTAACACAGGACGGATTTATTTATCGTCAGAAAAACGAAAAGAATCTGCGCAATCTTGAAAAAGAGATATTAAAAGAGGATGCATTCAGGGATATAGTGAATCCCTTTGCTTCCATTTATGCAGTTTATGATTCACTGAATAGTGTTAAATTCGATGAAAATATTGATCAGATTAAACGGGGACTTATCAGTGAATTATCAACACTGGCCGGTGGCTTGTCTGAGCGGATAAAAAATGATATTAAGAATGACCCGGCCATTGATAAGGCTATTGAAGTTTTGTCTGACAAGATGGAATATAATACGACACTGGGGTATGCTAAGTAAATAAGAACCACGTAATTCGAGGGATTTTTTTTAATATGAAAAAAATTAGATTTTTATTTCCATTAATACTGGTCATTTTTAGCCGCTTCACCTTTGCGGATACAACCGCCGTATTTACTCGGATAAACCAAATATCCGAATCGGTAAAAAGGCAATATTGCCCCGATAAACGGACATCGGTCTGGAAAGTCGATTCCGAGCTCAGCAATGATCGTTACCGGGTGATCGGCGAAACCGATAGCAGACCGGCCCGCGATGATTTCTACAGACAATTGGATGCGACTTTTCCGAATCTTGTAATTGATAAGGATATTAAACTGCTGCCTGATGATGTTATGGACGGGATCATTTTTGCCGTTCCTAAGAATTCCATAGCAAATTTACGCCGAAAACCCTCGGTTGAACAGGAGTTGGTTTCCCAGAGTCTGCGCGGATTGCCGATGGATATCCTTAAAGAAGAGAATGGCTTTTATCTGGTTCGTGCAGATGACGGTTACCTCGGTTGGGTATCCGATGACCGGGTGCAAGAGGGTGATGAAAATTTTAAAAAAGAGTGGATGAATGCCCCGCAGGTCGTGTTTATTGATCTTGAGGGAGTTGTCTTTTCCAGACCAACGAGAAAATCACTGCCGGTCAGCGATGTCGTGATGGGTAATCGGTTTAAACTGATTGAAAAGAAGAGGAAGTGGACCAAAGTCGGCTATCCCGATGGCCGGGTGGGGTATGTCCGAACAAAATCCCTGGAAAGTCTGGAAAGTTATCTGAATCGCCCGTTGGACGCAGGCGAAATTGTAAAAACCGCTAAATTGCTGATCGGACGGCCTTATATGTGGGGCGCGGCGTCACCGAAACAGATGGACTGCAGCGGGTTCACTCAGACAGTATTTCGGCAGCACGGTTACGTGCTCCAAAGAGATGCCAGTATGCAGGTATTTGAAGGAACGGCTGTAGATACGAGCGATTTTCCAAAGAATCTGAAACCCGGCGACCTGCTTTTTTTCAGTCCTTATCCCGATCGAATCACCCATGTGGGGTTATACATCGGTGACGGACAGTTTATTCATTCATCCGGAAGAGTCCGGCTGGACAGTTTCAATAAAAATGCTCCGAATTATAACAACTATCGTCGCCATAGTATCCGTGCAGTCAGACGGATCATTAAATAAAATAACCTGAATCAGACGTTTTCGAGTTTTTGCCTGAAGCGTGAGTCGTGAAATGAGAATCAAGAGCCAGGCGGCAGGGCGCTTGACTTATGTCCGGCGTAGACGGAAATGAGTTAAGTGCCGGCCGTGGGAAATATGAATCGGATCATGAATTGGAACCGGGATGCGCAGGATAATCCGCAGTGGGAAGAGCAGGCGGTCACGAATGAATTAGTTAAGCAGTATGCCGATGTCAAAACCCGGGCTGATATTTTTCGCCGGATTAAGTTGAATGAACGTGACCATATAAATTACAGTTTATTCTTTGTGGTAAAGCGGAGAATGTTGCCAGGTATAATGGAATGCCGGATTTAAACTCTTAAATCCCCTGTTTGACCTGAATAGCATGCATCTCTGAAGTCGTTTGACTTTGATCTGATTTAACCTTACAATTCAGTTAAATACCAAGAGGCGGACTTATGGAAAAGAAATCTAAAAATGCATTGTGTTGGTCACCGAGAATTTTAGCGATGCTGTTTGCCCTGTTTATCAGTCTGTTTGCACTGGATGCCTTTTCCGGGGGACATTCCTTATTTAAAATGATGCTGGCATTTTTGATTCACCTGATCCCGACATGGATCATTATTTTTACCATCATCATTTCATGGAAAAGGGAGTGGGTTGCTGCGATGGTATTTATTATTCTCGGTGTGGCATATATCATCATGGCCTGGGGTAAATTTCCGTTTTACGTATACCTGTTGATTTCCGGTCCGCTTTTTATTATTGGTGGATTATACTGGTTAAGCTGGATAAACAAGGGTCAACTGAGGCCGGACGACAAAGGTAATCCCTGGAAAAATCACCATAATCGTGATGATCTTGCCGGTGAGCACAAGTTCGGTGATGCCGGTCAGGCGACAATAGCAATCCTGTTCTTTCTCGTCTGGTTTTTTGATACGTTTGTCTATGAATATACAACTAAATTAAACGAAATCATTCCCAACGCTGTGAGAGCGCCAATTGGTATAATTATACTGATTGTCGCCGGCTACCTGGCGATCAGCACTCTCAGAATTGTATTTAAAGAGGTGCGTGAAGTGCCGGAGGTCATTCGTAAAGGGGCGTATAATTATTGCCGCCATCCCATGTATCTTTCGGAAATACTGCTCTATATTGGATTGCTGTTCATCAGTATGTCACTGGCGGCGTTTATTGTTCTGCTGCTGGGCATCGGTTTTCTCTATTTTATCTGTCGTTATGAAGAGCGACTGCTTCTCGACCATTTTGGTGATGAGTATCGGCAATATATGCGGGAAGTCCCGATGTGGATTCCACGGCTGCGTCAAATTATTAAAAAATAGCTGAGTAAACTGCCGGAATTTGAGATTGTGGCAAGCTGTGCATCCGCATTGGAAGCATTTCGGATTGTCTCGCGCCAACGGTTGGATCTGATGTTCCTGGATATCCAGATGCCCGAATTGAGTGGATTGGACTTTCTGAGAAGTTTAAGAAACCCGCCGAAAGTGATTTTGACGACGGCCCATCGGAAATTTGCGCTGGAGGGTTTCGAATTGGACGTGGTTGATTACCTGCTGAAGCCGATTCGGCTGGAGCGCTTTTTAAAAGCAATTGAGAAGTTTAAGGAAAGCTGCGGATTTGTTAAAAATGCGGAATATCAAAAAAACCGGAAATTGGTTCCCGATCATATCAATGTCAAAGCCGATCGAAAAATATATAAAGTCAGCCTGGAAGACATTCTGTACATAGAAAGCGAAGGGGATTATGTCAAAATAACGACTCCCGGAAGAGTGATAATGAGCAAGCAGACGATCAGCAGTATGGAAAAAGAATTACCCGGAAATCGGTTTGTCCGCATTCACCGCTCGACAATTATTGCGATTGATAAAATTGAATCATTCGATGCCACGATGATAGAAATTAAAAAACGCCAATTCCCAATCGGGCGGAATTACAGCAATATTGTAATGAAAATCCTCAAAGCCTGACCTGAGTGCGGTTTATATATAGTCGAATACAAAATCGGACTGCACCTTAAAATTATCCAATTTCATAATCCGTGATTCTATTCCATTTTGGTGGCTTGGATATGATTTCACACCAAATCCGGAAGAACCTCATCTTCTGATTGTCGAAGATATAAAGCAATTATTTTCGGAGAATAGAGAAAAAATGAAAAATATCCTTGTAACTACCTTTTGAATGTGATATTTTTAGATAAGTAACGGTCTGAAATCTATGAAGTTTATCTCCAGGTTTGTTTGTCTTTTGATATGCCTGATACTATTTGGTTCTGTGGTAATATTTGCCGCTGAACCGGATCCTGGTCCGGAAGGTGAAGAGCATTCGTCGGTGGTCAAAATCGGTCCTCTGGAAATGGATGCCGTCCTGATCAAAGGCGGTGTATTCGAAATGGGAGATAAATTTAACGTTGGCGACGGCGACGAAAAACCGGTTCATGAAGTAACCCTGACTGATTATTATTTAAGTACGACTGAAGTAACAGTCGGTCAATATAAGAAATATTGTATTGCCACCAATACAGCGATGCCGGAGCAGGAATCCTACAGCCGGGATAATTATCCGATTGTGTTTGTCACCTGGTTTGAAGCCCGGAAGTTCTGTGAATGGGTCGGGGGCTTTCTGCCGACGGAAGCGCAATGGGAATATGCGGCCTCATCACGGGGGTTGACATTCAAATATCCCACCGGAAATACCATTGATCACTCCAAAGCAAACTATTCGGGAACGAGGAAAAAGGACCGCTGGAAAAAATGTTCTCCGGTTGCCAAATTTCCTCCCAATAGTCTGGGTATTTACGATTTGGCAGGGAATGTTTACGAATGGTGTTATGACTATTATAAAGGTGATTATTATAGTATGCCTGCCTATGAAAATCCCCGGGGGCCGGCGACCAGTATTTTCAAGGTTTTACGCGGCGGTTCCTGGTATCATGACAAAGAGAAGCTGCGTTGTTCCGATCGTTTCAGATATATGCCGGTGGCGCGGGTCAGCTTCGTGGGATTTCGGGTCGCCTGGGATCCTAAGACCGCACCGCTGAAGGGTGCATATCCCAATCCCTGATACCTATGTCCTTATCCCGAAAGATGCTGAAAATCAACAGTCTGATTGTTGCTGTCGGATTTACGGCAATGACCGGGCAACTGGTTATTATTCGCCTGATTGCTCAGATTTTTAACGGCAACGAATTGACCATGTGTATCGCCATAGGTCACTGGCTCTTCTGGACCGGGGTCGGAAGTTATGCCGGAAGCCGGATAGCCAACAGAAAGTTACTTTCTGACAATCTTTTAACGATAATTCTGATTTATGTCGTTCTGTTGCTGACGAGTGTTAATCTTATTTGGATTCTGCGACATCTGATGGGAATCAGTATTAGTGAAATGGTCGGTCTGGATCGGATTTTCCTCCGGACGGGATTGCTAATGATGCTTCCCTCGTTCACTAACGGCCTGTTTTTCCCGGCGCTGGTTGCCTGGGTTGCTAAACTGAATGTTCATTTTCCGGTAAATAATGTCTATATATCGGAAACAGTCGGTTCGGCAGTGGGAAGTATTGTGTTTATCGGATTAATAGTGTCCGGCGTGAGCAGTACTGTTTTTATGACGGGAACATTGTCGCTTCTGTTGCTGATTGCCGGATTAGTACTGCTTAATAAACGGCGTTCCAGGATATTTATAATTCTGTTAAGTCTTTGCCTGTTTGTCTTATCCGGACAGGTTGTTATACCGAGACTGCTTGCGATAAGATGGTTTCCCTATCGGGTTGTGGAATACCGGGAAACTCCCCATCAGGTAATTTCAGTACTGTCTTACGAAGACAATATCTCTGTATTTTCTAACAACGAGCCTTTGTTGACGTCAGGAGTTCCCGAAATCGCCGAGGAAGCAGTGCATTTTGCAATGCTGAATCATCCGGCACCTCACCGGGTGTTAATTATCGGACCGGCAAACAGGGCCATCCTGCAACAACTGGCGAAATATCCCGGTACGGATTCAGTTACTATTGTGCAGAATGACAAAATCTTGGATAAAATCATTGGTAAATATTCGTTGGAAATGCCTGATATCGGGCTGAATGTTCGGCGGATTATTGATGATCCCTTTCGATTTATACGGAAATCTAAAAGCCGCACGGATGTCGTACTTGTTAATCTGCCGCTGCCGGTGAATGCCATGTGGAATGTTTATTATTCCCGGGGTTTTTTCAGGGAATTAAAAAAAAGTCTGGATGAGAGAGCGGTTGTGGCGCTGCAATTTCCCGGCAGTGAAACCTATCTGAACGCCGGGCAGCTGCAATTTCTGAAATTAGTGGAGAATACGGTTCGATCCGTCTTCAGACATTTCGTCTGGATTCCCGGTGAGACATTGCATTTGCTGGTATCGGACCGACCGTTGACGAATAATTGTGACGATTTACTTTTAGAAATGCAATATCGGGGCATTCAAAATCGCTATATAAACAGCCATTATTTAAGGGACCGCTTGTCGCCGATGAAAATCGACTTCCTGGAAAAGCAACTTCATGAATGCCAATATCAAAATCAAAACACCATCCTTAAACCGGCGGCATTTTACTACAGTACGATTCTCTGGGATCAGCAGACCGGCGGGGTGTTAAAAAGAGTCTATCCCTGGTTTGCCGCAAATTCTCCGCTGGAGATCGGATCTGTGATAGTCGTTATTTTCATTATATTTACCATGTATTTGAAAATTAAAAAAAAGCAAACGATCATGACAAAATTTCTAATGGGATTGCTCGGCTATGCTATTATGAGTTTTGAGGCGGTTGTCATTATCAGTTTGCAAAGCTTTGCCGGCTCTTTATATCTGAGGGTTGCTTTCCTGAGCATGGCATTTATGCTGGGCGCGGCCGCCGGCGCAGCCGGGCAGCGTCGCTATAACCGAATAACAAACAGTCAAATCATCACGGCAGTTGGAATATTTTTAGGGATTGTGATAGTCTATGGGATCCTTCTTGGCAACCGGTTGACGAGTATCCTGGGTGTTGCCGGAGTTCATTATCTGGTGTTGTTTATCTGCGGTTCTGTCGGCGGTTTTGTTTTCCCGATTCTGTGTGAAAATGTGCGAAAGACGGAAGGAACCGGCGCTGCCGATGCGTCGGGCTCTGTCTATGCCTGGGATATTCTCGGATCCTGTCTTGGAGTCTACCTGACGTCGGGATTGATTATCCCTGTGTACGGGCTGATGGCGGTGATTTGGTTTACGGTAATAATTATCCTGTTTCTGGGATCAATAGCATTATTGAATAATCTGAAATAGACAGATAATTTTATTGCGAATCTATTCCAATGTTTCTCTATTGAATACCTGTGCGGAAAAGATACTGATCTCGGTGTTTTTATCTTTCCAGGCATTGGTTGGCAGGCCGGCTTTCTGGCAGGTGTGTTCAAGGAAGGTTTCCCGATCCCAGCCGTACTCCGTGGCCACCTGAGGTAACAGAAGTCCCTGGTAAAATCCTCGCTTGATAATAATTCCGTGTTTTCCGACTTCGATAACGGAGGGATCGTCGATCCGGTACGGAACGGTCAGTACGGATACTTCGACTTTCAGGTCCTTCAACTCGGACGGCTTCACCGGATTAAAGCGCGGGTCTTTCAGAGCGGCGGACCGGGCCACTTCAATCACGGTTTCGTAAAGGGGATAAACCGGCAGGATATAGCCGATACAGCCCCGCAGTTGTCCGTGTTTTGTTATCGTAACAAAAGCGCCGCGCTTCTCTTTGCAGATGGCGGGAATATTTTGTGGCTCGGGAATCGGTTTTTTCCGGACGCAGGCGTCAATGATGTCCTCTGCCAGTTGTAATAAAAACGTCTGTTCATCTTTATTCAGATAACGGCTTTTATCGTCCGATGACTTCATGGTTTTATCCTTTTTATTGGAATTTTTATAGAAAGCCGCTGATAGATAACCCACCACCCGGGATCGGTCTCCGAAGGGGACATCTCCGCTGTTGGCGTAATGCAGAATTTCCACCTGATCTGCATTATTGCCCTGTGCGGCAATCATTAAGGCGCAAATCGGACCGCCCCCGCAGGCTTCGACTGTTCCGGCCTTTAGTTTCGAATAAAGTTCATCCACAGAAAAATGCTGCAGGGTTTCGATGAATTTCTGATCGATTTTCTTACAATCGGAATAACTGTGGTAATGAGAGAGGTCGCTGGATGCAACGATAAGAATATTGTTGGATTGTGCCACTTTATGCAATTGCTGGCCGAGAGTCTGGATCACATTCCGGTTCATTGTGCCTAAGACAATCGGCACGATGGGCAGATTTCCCAAAGTCATCTGAAGAAAGGGTAATTGTACCTCAATGCTGTGCTCTGCCCGGCCGTTCATTCCAATTCCGTGTCCTTTGGAAGAGATTCTGACAAACTTGTCGTCGGACACCATTTGGCGGGCGATGTTTTTATCAACTTTTAGTGATCCCAGAGGTGTCTCGTAAGAATCACCGTCGTAAATCGAGGCAAATTCAAAATAATCGACATGACAAGGTGATATGACAATGACGGCATCGTACTGGAAATTTTGTACGGCTTTATAACTATAAGCGGCCACCGGTCCGCTATAGGGATACCCGGCATGGGGACAGATAATTCCGAAGGGTTTTTGTTGCGGTGACTGTATATCCGCCTGCTTAAGATATTGGGTGATCGCTACCCGGATTTCATGCGGGTCCTTCGGATAAAACAATCCGGCGTTATAAGCCGGCCGATCTTTGGCGACACTCTGGTCTGAGCAGCCCAATAGTATCATAGATCCTCCGATAATGATGCATTTTTTCAAGAATGTAATCATTAGAGTCGTTAACTCCATATCCCCGGAATTGGTGTTTGACATCTCGGACAGGCACCGTTGCTGATACTATTTTTAACAATGTAATATCACTTACGGACAACCAGTTCCTCACTGCAATTCGGACAAGTCGTATTTTCATGAATATGGCCGGGAGTATTGCCGACATATACATAGTTAATTCCGGCGTCTTTCGCAATCTGATAAGCATTATCCAGTGTTTTCAGTGGCGTAGGAGGAAGGTTTTTCAAAAGATATTCCGGATGAAATCGGGTGAAATGGATTGGAACATCAGTTCCCAGGTTTGTCGTGATCCATTTGCACATTTCGGTAAGTTCTTTCCGGCTGTCATTCAGAGTAGGTATAATGAGGTTAACCATTTCCAGCCAAAGACCCTGAGATTTTATCTCCACCATAGTGTCGAGAACAGGATTTAATGAACCGTCAACAAAGTCCCGGTAAAAGTCATCGGAGTAGGCTTTAAAATCGATTTTGACGGCATCCAGGACGTGACACAAATCCCGGAGCGGTTTTTTATTGATATATCCGTTGGAAATGTGAATGCTGCGAACACCCTTTTCCTTTCCGGCGCTGGCCGTATCGAGAATGTATTCTGTAAAGATTGTCGGTTCATTGTAAGTAAAGGCAATTGTTGGAATCGAATACCGGATGGCCATATCGACTAATTGCTCCGGGGAAAGATAACTGAAATTCAGGTCTTCCGGTCTGGATTGCGACAAATTCCAGTTTTGACAGAATTTACATTTGACATTACAGCCGCTGGTGGATACGGAAAGAGCGGTGCTGCCGGGTAAGAAGTGAAACAACGGTTTTTTTTCTATGGGATCATTGTTGATCGCTGTCAGACGCCCGTAGACAAGGGTTTTATAGGTTCCGTTCTGATTTTCCCGGACGCCGCAATATCCTCTTCGCCCGGGGAAGACAGTGCATTCACGGGGGCAGAGCAGACACCTGATTTTTCCATTTTCAAGTGATTCATAATATCGGGCGTCTCTGACATAAGGATATTCATTGACACCGGCCTCTGTTTGCCGGGTAATGAATGGGACAGCTGTCATTCCGGCAAGACATTTTAGTGACAATTCGCAGAAATCACGCCGGGAAATCATGATATTAAATTTTTGTTGCGACCAGTTGGGCCATGTTGACAAGATAATTATTTTTATCCTGGAGGTTGCGGACTGCTGATATTTTAACGAAGTAATTCTCTTTATAAAAGCAGACCAGTCCGGGACTTTCACTGCCGCCATCGCCGACCTTTACCTGGCTGAATGACTGATAACGTTTATACAGCGCGGCGGCATCGGTCCGATCCCTGGTCTCGAATATTTCTATTTTCATGATCATGTTATTCGGACCCGCCAATTCCTGAACCAAGATCATTTTCAGTCTGTAGCCCCTGTACAGGTGGTAATTTTCTTTCAGGTAATTTGAAAAATCTTTAGGATTGCTCAGCAACCGATATTCTGTCATTTTCCAGCCGAGGTAATCCTTTTTATTGATCAGTAATCGACGTGTCGATGCGCATGAAACGATAAGTAATAAGGTAAATGCAATCAGAATATAGTGCTTTGTTTTCATATTAAAATCTCTCTTCTCCTTCACGGATTACAATTATTCCGGCGTCACCTTCGAGAGGACATTTGTTCTCGCAAATTCCACATCCTGTGCAGAGGTCGGGGTCGACATAGGGATATTCAACAATACGTACTTCACCGGTTTCAGTATCCTTATAATTGCGTCTCTCTAATTTTATAGCTTTTTCAGGTAAAGGGCAATGCTCTTCGCACACAATACAGTTTTCATTTAGGCGATAGGGAATACAGCGATCCTTAAGAAAAATGGCCGTTCCCATTTTCCTTTTCTGTTTTTCAGCCAATTCGAGCGGCTGTATGGCTTTTGTAGGACAGATTTGACCACAAAGATTGCAATTGTATTCACAATAACCGATCCGATATTTGGATAGCGGAGTCATAATTCCTTCCAGACCGGATTCAAGAAATGCCATTTGAAGACAGCCGCCGGATGTGGCGCAGATGCGGACACATTCTTCGCACCGGATACATCGTTCCAAAAAGTCGTCTTCCGGTAATGCTCCCGGCGGACGTAAACGGCGATCGTTTTGACGGGGGTTCAGAGCATTCAATGCAAAGAGACCCGAACCGAATAATGCCAGAGTGCCCGCGCCGATGAATGAACGTCGTGACAGATCAGTGGCGGATTTCATAGTCAACGGCGGACGAAATTGATATGAAATGGCATCGGTAGGGCAATCATCCTTGCAGTTGAGACAAAGAATACATTCGGATTTTTCAGTGCTGATATAGTCATTTTCTATAGCACCCATTTTACATTTATTCCGGCAGATTGAGCAGCCGGTGCAGGCATCTTTGTCAACAACCCGCTGAAAGGGACTGAATTTCGAAAGAAGGCCTAATAAAGCGCCAAGGGGGCATAAATTGCGGCACCAGAAGCGCCGGGAGATTTTTTCCAGCGCCAATATGCCGATGATGATCAGGAATGGCAATAAAAGCATGCTGAATTTTGGGGTGCCTACCGGAAAAAGCCAGGCTGAAATTCCATCCTGAATATCAAGAACAGCGTCAGGGAAAATGTTGGCGTCGTATAACCCGTTGAGAATTGTATTGGCGAGCAGGTAAAAGAAAGACATTCCCAAAACGCCGAAAGAGCGCCATAATATGGGCAATGGGTCCATCAGCCATGACAATTGAATCCCGAAAATTGCAAAGAGTAACAGAGTAATCAGAATTACCGTTTTAATCGGACGATATTTCCGGGTGGAAGGTTTTTTTTTCTTTCCGAAAAAAAGTTTATCGGATATATCAATTGTGGTTCCCAGCGGACAAATCCAGCCGCAGAAGGCCCGACCGAATACAAAGGGTGACAGCAGAACCAGGAGAGCAATTAAAAAGACCGGATCGAAAAAACGCCCTGAGATTTGGACTGTTAAGGCTGTTAGTGGATCAGCCCAGAGAAACAGTTCCGGGGGAATCCAGGGACGAAAAGGGTAAGTTGCCTGTAAAACCGTTAAAAGAAATAGAGCCAGAAAGAGTATCTGGACAATTTTACGGATTTTTCCGGAAGTTATTTTTTTATGACTTGAAGTCAAAATGTTTCGCAGGAAATTTATTCGTGTCAATATTGCCCATCCCGGCAGCATGAGCCAGGGTGAGATATTCAAGTGTATTTGGGTCGGTACCAAAAATTCGTGCGCTCCAGGCATCTACCAACACCCGGTCGGTTCCGGCAATCAAGGTGTTCAGCTCGTCAACGTCTTGCAAACTACCACCCGACGGACCATTGCGGCGCAGAACCCGGATGGCATCGACAATTGTCAGATCGGGAATAATCGCGCGGTTAATGTCCACAATTCTTTCGGAAAATGGGCGATGAATCCGCCCCCGGTTGCCACCGATCAGCCCCATCATATTTTTAAAACCAATAGTCAGACCCGAGAGTGAGTGGTGCTTTAATATCGGCATGTTGATCAGTTTATCGACCCTGAAAACCTCTTTATGGATGGGCCAGCGGTTAATACTGGTTCCCTTTGGGATTTCTGCGTCAGCATAATGACTGTCACGGACAAAACGAACTTCGGCACCGGCATCGCCGGCCATGTCCTGTATCCCGCTGTTTTTATAACTGCGCCGGGCGTCATTACAGGTATGA
>Ga0164318_10002952_pt1 | contig 15953 bp, 12 predicted proteins | sample GuaBasSedimGuay9_FD_113734 | JGI IMG/M metagenome (GOLD analysis project Ga0164318, IMG submission 113734) | Subseafloor sediment microbial communities from Guaymas Basin, Gulf of California, Mexico - Guay9, Core 4571-4, 0-3 cm | ecosystem: Environmental > Aquatic > Marine > Hydrothermal vents...
CCTGAATCACCCGAAGGAGTTTTATCTGGATCGCGGGGCTGATGTCACCAATCTCATCTAAAAACAAAGTACCGCCGTCCGCATCTTCAAATCGGCCGGACCGGTCCTGAATCGCGCTGGTAAATGCACCTTTAATATGGCCAAAGAGTTCACTTTCCATGATGGATTCCGACAGCGCGCTGCAATTGACCGTTACAAATGGCATTTTCGATCGGCGGCTGTTATAATGAACCGCCCCGGCAACCAGTTCCTTTCCGGTGCCACTTTCTCCCTGGATAAGGATGGTGGCATCACTGGCGGCAGCCGCCCGGATAGCAGAAAAGACATTCCGCATATGACGGCTTTCGCCGATGATATTTTCCATCCGGTGTATTTTACCCAGTTTAAGATTGGCATTTTCCGCATCACGCCGGGTTTTATAAAGCTCGGTCAAATCCGTGACGGTTTCAACAACCCCCCGGGCCACCCCGTTTTTATCTCTGAGAATGCGCGCGTTTTTTAAAACCGGAATGTCCTGGCCGTTTTTATGTTTTAAAAAACATTCCTTGGCTTCGATTCGGCCATGTTTGAAAATGCCACATTCATTGATGCTTGCCGGGCAGGATTTTCCAAAGCAACTATTAAATTTAAGCAACGCACATGTGCTGCCAATAGCTTCTTTTTCGTTATAGCCGGAGATACGTTTCATTGCCGGATTCCATGAGGTAATTTGTCCATTTTCAGTGACGGTGAAAACCCCTTCAGCCATTGATTCAAGGAGCAGTTTTTCAAATTCCAGATTATGGATATCCGGATTTTTTGGGTTCATATGAATTTTCCTTATTTTAAATAAACACAAGCGCTACTGTAGCGCTACAACAATATAAGTAGCGCTACTCCATAAGTCAACAGGGTTGGGATTATTTTTTTAAAAGATAAAAAAAATGATATGATATCAAATACTTAAAAGCATAATGAGCAATATCGAGATCATGGCATGAAACTTGTATTAATTACTACCTTGGCTGTTTTTTGAAGGAAAAGCGTTGACAGATTGGGTGCTTTTATTTTGAGTAATTATTTTAAGGCATGGCAAATGGCACTGATAACGATTAATTCACAGACGGAATTTGACACAGTGATCAAGAATGGTGCCATTCTTATTGATTTTAATGCGCCCTGGTGCGCTCCTTGCCGTTTGCAGGAACCGATTTTAGATAAAATTTCGGATCAATTTAAAGGTCGGGTAGTTGTGGCGGCGTTAAATATCGATAACCATCAACACATTGCCAAAAAACTGGGCATTCAGAGTATACCGACGCTGGTGGTTTTTAAGAATAGTAAGGAAATTCAACGATTTGTCGGATTGCAGCCGGAAGTAACGCTGGCTACTGCGTTGGATAAATTGCAGGATTGACGGCTTCGTAAAAAGTCCAAATTCTTTGTTGCGCTGCATCCTTCGCTGCTTCATGGTACGCTAAGTACAAATCATTACTCAGGATTTGCGCGCCTTGAATTTGGAGCTTTTATACTTTGCCGTCTAAATCTGATTTTTTACGAGACTATCAGGACTAATATTTAAGATCAGGAAATTTCATGGGGAGATGCATCAATCATGGATGAATTTACGTCCGCGCTGTTTTTACCCCATACGAACATGGAAGATTTTCCCAGCGTGAAAGGGACATTTTAATATGTTTAACCGGGATGATCAGGACATGATTGGTTTAATGCGGGGTGCATAATTGGTTTATTGTAAAACTCAAAAAAAAAGGAAGCTTGGCATACCTCCGCTAGTATATCTTCCTTTTCAATTGTTGGTGGGTCATGCGTCTTCAGCAGCGCATGGCTTGCCGGCAATACATTAAATTTATATTTAACGTTTATGCATTGGCGTGAAAGGATCTATGATGGGAAATTCGTCTTTTTCGGATGTCGGAATCGTTGCCTGCGGCACCATGCGAATGGAACTCAACCAGTTGCAGGAAGAGGGGTTTCTGGATACTGAATATGTTTATTATACCACCCCCGGACTGCATCAGGACATTCAAGAACTGGAACGGCAACTGGTTCAGAAGATCACTAAGGCCCGGGAAAATGTCGATAAGGTCATTGTGGTTTACGGCGGTAAATTTTGTTATGTGAACGCAGACGATCCTTTAAGAAGCATGCAGACTATTATTGAGGAACAGGGGCCGGGCGTTGTGAGAATTGACGCTACCCACTGCATGGGCATGATTGCCGATGATGCGGAACAGGAAAAAATAGCGGCCGAACTTGCCGGCGGCGAGAAAGTCTGGTGGATGACCCCCGGCTGGGTCCGATTTCGCAAGCTGGTATTCAAAGGCTGGGATAAGGGGCTGGCCAATGAAAATTTTCCCCGGCATTCGGGTGGGGCCATTGTTTTAGACGGGATCGGATATATGGATCAGTATATGGCAGAGAATCCGGAAGAATTTTTGGAATATTGCGATTGGATGGGAATCCCCATGCAGGCGTCCCCGACATCGTTAGACAGGTTGAAATCACTGCTTTTGGATCAATTAAACAAATTATATCAATAATGATAAAGGAAGTTTGGCGTACCTCCCTTCGTATCTTCCTTTTCTAAAGCAGGTTGATCCCCTTGTGATTTATTTGGTTTGTGATTTATTCGGGGATCAATCTGCATAATATTCTGTTGACCGGATTATATCCGGACTTTTGACTATTTTATAAACAGCATTTCCTGATACGTCGGCAGCGGCCACAGGTCGTCAGCCACAATCCCTTCCATTTTGTCGGCAATTTCACGGACCTTGAGCATGGCCGGCAGGATCTGTTCGCAGCAAGTTATGGCTTCATCCAACGCCTCATTACTTTTGTGGTCGATCAGGGCCTCTAAGGTTTTAATGCTGGTTTTTAATTTCTTGATCAGCCCGGCGGTTTCTTTTAAGGCGGTATCCTCATAATTCACCCCCAGTTCCTTCATTTTCAGGCAGGAGTCGGCCAGTTCAGTCTGGTAACGAATGGCGGCCGGGTAGATAATGGTGTTGGCCATTTCCGCGACCGTCTTGGCTTCCACTTCGATCTTCAGGGAGTATTGTTCCAGGTAGGCTTCAAACCGGCTGTGCATTTCATCTTTGGACAGCACCTTGTATTTGCTGAAAAGCTCCAGCACGTCATCTTCGATGAGCATGGGCAGGGCTTCCGGGGTGGTTTTCAAATTTGGCAGTCCGCGTTTGGCTGCTTCTTCCTGCCAGGCGTCTGCATAATTGTCGCCGTTGAAAATCACCGAACCATGCTCGTCCATGATTTTTTTCATTACATCCTGAACGGCGTCATGAAGTTTTGATGGATCGCCGGCAGTGGCCTTTTCAAGTTCTGTGGCAATATAATCAATGGATTCCGCAAAAATGGTGTTCATAGCCACCAGCGGTCCTGAAATGGACTGGTCAGAACCCACCGCCCGGAATTCGAACCGGTTTCCGGTGAATGCGAACGGGCTGGTCCGGTTGCGGTCGCCCGTGTCTTTGGGAAGGTCCGGTAAGGCATCAACACCGATTTTCATTACGCAGGCTTCTTTAGAACAGGTGGCTCCGCCGTTTTTAATTTGTTCAAACACGTCTGTCAGTTGTTCGCCAAGGAAAATGGAGATAATCGCGGGTGGTGCTTCATTGGCACCCAGACGATGGTCGTTTCCGGCCGATGCGATAACTGCGCGCAGCACTTTGGCATATTTATGAACGCCTCGGATGATGGCCGCGCAGAACACGAGGAATTGGGCGTTTTCATGGGGCGTATCGCCTGGATCCAGAAGGTTCCCCTGAATGGCATTTCCAAAGGAATAGTTGCAGTGCTTTCCGGAACCATTTATGCCGGCAAATGGTTTTTCATGCAGCAGGCATTCCATTCCGTGGTGTTTGGCGATTTTTTTGAGGGTGACCATGGTCAGTTGCTGATGGTCAGTGGCCAGGTTGGCGGTTTCAAAAACCGGGGCGACTTCGAATTGTCCGGGGGCCACTTCATTATGCCTTGTTTTGACCGGTATTCCCAGCCGGTAAAGTTCGCGTTCCACTTCAAACATGAAAGATAGAACACGTTCTGTGATGGCCCCGAAATAATGGTCGTCAAACTGCTGGCCTTTTGGTGAGGGCGCACCGAACAGGGATCTGCCCGTGGCCTGGATATCCGGCCGGAAAGAAATAAAGTTTTTATCAATTAGAAAATATTCCTGTTCCGCGCCGCATGTTGCGGAAACGATTTTACCGGAATCGTCACCAAAAAGATTTAATATCCGCTGGGCCTGGGTGTTTAAGGCCTGCATGGATCGGAGGATCGGTGTTTTTTTGTCTAGCGCCTCGCCTGTCCAGGATAAAAAGGCCGTGGGAATGCAAAGGGTGGCACCGTTGGGGCTTTCCATAATATAAGCCGGGCTGGTAACATCCCATGCCGTATAACCTCTGGCTTCAAAAGTCTGGCGGAGGCCGCCGCTGGGGAAGCTCGATGCATCCGGCTCTCCCTGGATCAGCGTTTTTCCGGAAAATTCAGCAATGGCATTTCCGGACAAATCCGGGACCAGGAAGCTGTCATGTTTTTCAGCGGTTGCGCCGGTCAGGGGGAAGAACACATGGGCATAATGGGAGGCCCCTTTACTCATGGCCCAGTCTTTCATGGCATTGGCCACCACATCCGCAACAGAGGCATCCAGGGCGGAGTAATTTTCAACCGTCTCCTTTAATGAGTTGTAAATGTCCTTGGGCAGCCGTTGTTTCATCACGGACATGCTGAAGACATTTTCTCCAAATTTGTTAATGGAGTTCTCTTCCTTGTAAGGGACGGTTGTCTTTGTTGTTTGGATTTTGTTTATCGCAGCAATTGCTTGTGTACGTCCGTTCATGTTTTTTATCTCCTGATATTTTGTTATTATAAAGAAATTTAGTATTTTTTTATAAATTATTTTACATCTCAAATTCTTCTGAATCAATATATGGTTCTGTTCTCCGGCCAAGGACGGACACCAGCCTTCCGGCCATAAATCCTGTGGCCGTTGCCAGTAAAATGGTCACCATGATACCTGTAAGCTGTGGCCTCATGCTGATGCCGTCAACGACAAAAATTGCAGCAATCCCACCGAACAAACCGGGCATTCCATGCAGATTCATCACGCCACAGGTGTCGATTCCTTTTAATAATGCTTCTGCTTTTGGTTGAATAATAGCAAACCCAAAAGAGGACAGACTGCCGGCAATGATTCCAATAATAAATGCTGCAGTTAAGCTGGCCGTATCACAAGTCGACCCGATGGCAACCCCGCCCGCTAATGCTGCATTTGCGATATCTGCAATGGCGATTTTACCTCTTAAAAGAACCGAAGCGAAATATGTCGCAATGGTTGCACCGGAAAGCGCCAATATAACATTTATCCCGGTGTGGGGCACCAGTTCCGGTGCGACAAGGGCTGCGCAGAAACTCGGCCAGAAAATCCACAGGACCATACTGCCCAGCATAGAGAATCTATCACTGGTGTCATCCGATTCAATATCCAGATTAAACTCTTTTTGTGTGGTCATGGTCGTAATGACGCCTAACCCGAAAATCGCTCCAAAGGCATGGATAACAATAGATCCGCCGGTATCGACAAAACTGCCGACGGGAATCAGCCCCAATCCGTTATCGAGCAGAATCCATTCATTAATCATATAACAGGGCAAAAAGAGGAGACCCATTAATAGATACTGTCCCATTTTTAATCGTCCCAATGGCGCACCTGCGCAGATCAGGAGGCTGGCTGCGGCAAATTCCGCCAGTATCAGCCGGTCGATCTCCGGATTTGGCCCGCCAACAATTCCTAAGCTGTCTTTTAAAATATAAAGGGGGATTGCGATGCTGACCAGAAGATACGTTGCCGTTAAAGCGGAACGTCCGTATTTTTTGACAAAGACCATCAAAAATCCGAAACCCGCAATCAGCATTGCAAGGATGTGAATCGAGCGGTTGTACTTTTGGACATTTGTGACGGCATCCAGCATGTTGCTTGATTCAGCGCACCATAAAACGCCGGAAGTCAGTAAAAGAATTACCATTGCCCCAAGTAAAATAAACGCCGGTTTAAACTTTTTCATTTGTTAATTATACCTCCTGTTTTTTGAATTTATATCATTAGATGGTTTATGTTTCAATTTTGATGTTTTTTATTCGACCGCCTAACCAAATTGTAATAAAAAGAAACGATGTCCATTAAAGAACGATAAAAGAATGCATAATGCGTGCCTAAAATTTAATTGCCTGATTTATCGATACTTTCAGAAAAAACGAAGGACCGGGATGGCTGTCAAATACTTACATTTGTGTAATACGGGTACAATTTTGTAAGTTTGTGGGCTGGCTTTTTGGGGCAGGTGAAAGGCAATCTCGGGATGACCGTGTTTTTTATGGTCATCCCCGATTATAGGCTCCCATACTTCTCCCCCTTTCTTTTTTAAAAGATTTGGGAACAGGCTTTTCTTCTCAAAGAATAAAATAAATGAGAAATAGATGAATTAACGTTTGATTTTAATGGATAAAAAATCGTGCCATTGGAAATAGGAGCGGAAATTTTTTAAATTTTAAGATTTCATTATAAAAATTATAGATGAAAAAAATGTTTTGTGTCAATATAATATTCATAATTTTAGGGGCGCGCATTTTTTTAACTGTTTGTAATTAAAATAAAATTATATTATGTCAGGCTGAAAAATTCCTTTTCCTCCAAAAGGGAAGGGTGGTTTGCCTGATATAAAAATGGTGAGAGCAACAATAATAAGGACACATTCTGATAATTCTGAAATTGAAGAAAGAAATGAATATCGAATATGAATGATTTTTGGAATAAACACTCCGAGCATTACCTGGAAATGGCATTTCGAGCCGACCGGTTTGAAAGTATTACGAATCCGGATGGCTATGGGAAAAATACAGGCGAATGCGGCGATACGATTGAAATGTTTTTAACTGTTCGTAATGACCGGATTCAATGGGTTGCGTTGGACACTGACGGGTGCATGAATACGCGCGCTTGTGCCAACACGGTCGCCGAGATGGTTGAAAAAAAAACATTGGAAAATGCATGGAAGATCAAGACGGAAGATGTCATTTCATATTTGGAAACATTACCTGAAGAATCATTTCATTGCGCTGAATTGGCGGTAGGCGCGCTTTATCTGGCATTAACCAATGTCCGGATGAACCAGAAAGAGTTATGGAAAAAAGTGTATCAAAAGAATGCTTCAAAATTATGAAATGATATGCCCTAAGGGTTTTAGGCCTTAAAAATCAGGAAAGACCTGATTTACAAAATAGTTGCTTCAAGTTAATAACAGGGATATGTCTTTTCCATGGCTTTTTTATAGCCATTAATTTTATAAAATTTTTAAAAGGGAGTCTACAATGAGATTTTCCGAAACAAAGCTGGATGTTTTAAAAACAAGAGACGGAGAGGCGCTTGATATCCATATTTGGGAACCTGAAGCGCCGAAAGCGGTCTTAATGGCCATCCATGGCGGGCTGGCGCATGCCGGTGATTATGTAACCCCTGCTTTGTATTTTAAAGAAAGAGACATTGCAACGGTTTCCTATGATTTAAGAGGGCATAAACAGGAAAAAATATTTATCTCCCGTTTTGAGCAGTATTTGGAAGACACGGCGGACTTTCTTCAATGGACAAAAAAAAACTATAAGGATATTCCGATTTTTGTAATGGGCCACTCCATGGGCGGACTGATTGCCACTCATTTTGGGATCCGATATGCGGACAATGATTCAAGAATTAAAGGATATCTTTTATCTTCTCCCTATTATGGAAATGCGATTAAGGTCTCGCCCATTATGATTCCCCTTGTTAAGTTTTTTGGGGCTGTCATTCCCAAAGCAGTTATTCCCGGTCCGGATCTTACAGAACTTTTGACCCACGATGAAACGATTACAAAACGGCATCGTCAGGATGAAGAAGACGGTATCCGGGGCTCAAAAGCCACCATGCGTTTTGGGAGTGAACTGTTAAAAGCCCAGAAATGGGTGAAAGAAAATTTTTCCCAATGGCATCATTCCACGTTTGCCGTTATTGCCGGCGCAGATCAGGTAGCGGATTCTGCACAGTCGGAAGCGTTGTTTAAAAGCATGGACAGTAATCTGTTGACGTATGTCTTTCATAAAGATAATTTTCATGAAAATTTTAATGAAATGAACCGAAACGATACCTTTGATAAAATGGTTGCATGGATTTTGGGAATTATAGGTCAATGATATTTTATATGACTTTCAATCCCTAAAGTTTGGCTTACCATGATGTCCTGCTTGACCAGAACAGAAAGATAATTTCCGGCAATCCATTGCCTTTCTTCGGCCCAATAGTCATTTTTCGCTTTTTGTTTCAGGATTTTATTGGCGGTTAACGTCAGCAAAATAGCCTGGTGAGCCTGGTAAGAGATACATTCAATAGGTAGAGCAGCCCATTCATAAACAATATCGAGCGGCTCGCTTGCGTTATTTGTTTTATAAGCCCGGTAAAATGCCGGGTCTTTGAGCGTGAGCGTTTCTCTGGCCAGAAAGTTAAATTTATTAAATACGTTAATCGTGTTAGCGGGGCGATAAACCGCGGCAATTAAAATATATCCATCAGCAATAGCGGTGTCCATACTGGTCATAAGATAGTGTTTGGCATCGTTTATTCCCCGTGATGTCAATATGTTTTGCAGATATCGGCTGGCGGTCTCCATATTGTCAAAGGCTTGCCCGGTATCGCCGTCTGCCGGAATATCTTTAAAAGAAAATTTATATGCGGCATCATAGGTGTCTTCAAGAGTAAAGGCAGCATTTGATTGTTTGAGCGATGCGTTAAAAATCTGCAGGGACGTTTTAGAATAAATAAGATATGGGAGAGACGGTGCCCCCGCATGGATTCCTTGGGTGATCTGATGGGTCTTAAGAGGGATCAACCGCTCGTGAGCGCAGGACAGGCATGCGGTGAGAAGGGAAGATGCAAAAAGTAATTTGTAAAAAGTGCTCATTGGCAGCCTCTTTTGTTTTTGTCGCGTTAATTAATGATTTCTTATTTGTTGAATGTTTTGTCAAGTGGACGGTGGGTAAATGTTTTGGCATTTGTTCCGGCATAATCCGACACCACATGACCGTTTCCCATAAGCCGCCATTTGTAAATCATCAACCCCTCAAGCCCGACCGGGCCGCGGGCATGAATTTTATTGGTGCTGATACCGACTTCCGCCCCGAGTCCGTATCGAAAACCGTCGGCAAAACGGCTGCTGCAGTTGAGGAACACATCTGCCGAATCCACATAATCCATAAATTTGATGCCCCTGGTTTTATCTTCAGTAACAATAACATCCGTATGGCCGGAGCCGAATGTGTTGATATGGTTAACCGCATCATCAAGCGTGGCGACAATTTTGACAGATATAATCAGATCCAGGTATTCCGTGCGCCAGTCTTCCTCTGTGGCGGCTTTCACATCAATTATCTTTAGGGTGTTCCCGCACCCTCTGATTTCGACCCCTTTTTTTTCAAGCGCGGTTTTCAGCGTTGGCAGGATTTCCGGGGCAATGTCTTTATGTACCAGTAATGTCTCTGCTGCATTACAAACCGCCACATACTGGCATTTGCTGTCCACGGAAATATTTATCGCCATTTCAATGTCCGCCAGTTTATCGATATACACATGACAGATACCGTCAGCATGTCCCAGAACGGGAATGTTGGTGTTGTCCATGATGTATCGAACAAACGCGTTGCTTCCTCTCGGGATTATCAGGTCGATAAATTTATCCATAGACAGCATGTCCGCAACATCGGACCGGGCTTCTATCAGTGTCAGCCACCCTACTGGAATGCCAGCCGAAATGCCGGCTTCAGAGATGATATCCGCTAAAATGCGGTTGGTGCTGGCGGCTTCGCTGCCGCCTTTCATTATCACGGCATTTCCGCTTTTCAGGCACAAAGAAGAAATCTGAACCAGCGCATCCGGTCTGGATTCAAAAACAATACCAATTAAGCCAATGGGACTGCTCACCTTGAAAAGTTCAAGGTCTTTGTCAAGTTCCATTGCACTGGCTGTCACCCCCACAGGATCTTCAAGGCCAATCACGCTGCTTATACCTTCAATGGCGTCTTTGATTTTATCTTTTTGAAATTTTAAACGTTTGAGCAGCGGTGCCGCCAGGGTGTCTCTTGCCGCATTTTTTAGATCCGTTTGGTTGGCGGAAATTATTTGATCTTTTTTTTTTTCTAAAGCGACGGCAATGGCTTTCAGAGCATTATTCTTTATGTTTGTCGGCACTGCTGCCAGTTGGATGGATGCTTTTTTTGCCTCAGCGGCCTTGTGTCTCATTGTCATTTTGAATCTCCGTGTCATGTACAACGATGCGTTTATCGTTTATTTGGTATTGCGGGAAATGAATTTATAAGAAAATTTATTATATACAACATCAGCAGAATTGAAAAGAAAAACAAAAAGGTATTTTTTATCTGTATTTGACGTTTTTCAATATATATACTAATCTTATAAAAACCGTCCGTTTAAGCGATTCATATCAATCGCAAGGGGTGTCGGTACGGGCGTAAACGGTTATTTATTATTTCAGTTCACTTTTAACTTTTCCAGTTTATTCGGGTTGGGTTTTGGAAGATATCCGGTTTGCTTGAGCTTGATACCCTTGATGAGGCAGATCATGAACGATGAAAACAATCGGGAATCTACTCGTAAAAAAGTTTGGCAGGATACTGAAGCAACCATAAAAATGGATGATCCGTTCAGCGTCGGTTCTCGAAAAACGATAACTATTAAGGGGATTGTCGGTAATCTTAGCACCGGCGGCATGTTTTTAAAAACCGGAGAGTCTGTTCCGCTTTCATCAAAAGCAGAAATAATAATTGATTTTGACCCTGGTTCATCAACTCTTTTCATAAAAGCTTATGGAAAAATCGTTCATGTTGATGAAATGGGCGTGGGCATCGAATTTACATCAATTGACATGGCGGAACTACAACAGTGCATTATTAAAAAAATGAACACCAAATCATAATTTATTATTCATTATTTAAAATCATTACGATTAGGCTGGGTGAAAGTATTATATCGAAAGCAGTCGATTGTATGATCGTTCACCATGCCCACGGCCTGCATGAATGCGTAGCAGATTGTAGGGCCGACAAATTTAAACCCTCTTTTTTTCAGATCTTTGCTCATAGTCTCTGATTCCGGTGTATTTGCCGGAATATCCGCCAGTCTTTTCCATGCATTTTTTATAGGGTTGGCATTAACAAATTGCCAGATGTATGTGTCAAAGTTTTTAAATTCTTTTTGTACGTCTAAAAAAGCGGCGGCATTGGTGACCGTTGCCCTTATTTTAAGCCGGTTCCTGACAATTTCAGGGTTATTGAATAAGGCGGTAATTTTTTTTTCGTTATATCCGGCGATTTTTTTTGCGTCAAAATTGTCAAATGCCCTTTGGTACCCCTTTCTTTTTTCAAGAATCGTTAACCAGCTGAGTCCGGCCTGGGCGCCTTCTAAGATCAAAAATTCAAAAAGTGTTCGATCATCATGAACCGGAACGCCCCATTCATGGTCATGATACGTCTGCATAATGGCATTTTTGGCTGCCCATTCACATCGCTTCATTGACGTCCTTTTTATACTGAATTTCTTCTTTAAAGCGAACCTCTTTGATATTGGGCAGGTGTGCAATTTTTCGCATGACGTTAATCCCTTCTTTTTCGTAATCTTTAATTATGTCGGCAGTCACTTTAATCGGCTTTCCCATGGAGATTCCCAGTTTCGCCGAACGCAGATGCCATCCCCGGGTAATATCCGAGCCGCCCACCAGGTTAATGGGTGCAATAAAATCGCCGGGCCGCATATAGGACTGTAAATATTTTGGATTAACATATTTTATGACCACCCCGCCGTCCGGGTCAATATACGATCGCGATCCTTCCGGAAATATAAGAAAGCTTTCTTTCATGATATTTTTGAAAAGATAATAATCTTCCCGGGAAAAATCCTTCATGGCGTCAGCAAAATTTTCAGATTCCATAAACGCGGCCAGTTCTTTTCTTGTTTCCGGACCCAGAAAAGACGTGTGTTGCATGAATTTTTCCGGTGTGCCATGGACCATGGCGGTCATGAAATCCTCAAAGCTGAGCTTTTTGATTAAATACAGACCCGCATCCGGTAATTTGATCAGGCACTGGGTCCGTTTGGCGGTTTTTCTCAGTTCGTCAGCCAGTCCCCTGGTCTTGATGGCGGTTGTTTTCTGAGACGGCACGGTAATAAAGAGATTGCCGACATTGGCCGCGCCGTTTCGCAAGACAAGATTGGAAAACATCCGGGGACCGACGATGGTGTTGCAATTTTGGGTCAGATTATGAAATCCCAGTTTCCGGATCACGCTTCGGACAAAATAAGGTCCCAGGTACCCCTCATGGTGCCCTACGAAAAAAATGCGGTGACCTTTATTTTTAATTTCTGAAAGCGTGTGCAGCGTGTGAACGGTGTCTGTGGACCTGATTTCTTTTGTAGAGCTGTTTTTAAATGAAATCCGGTTGCCGTCAGCATTAACCAGAATGATATCAACGATTTTTCGTCTTTCCGCGAATTCAAAAAATTTGTGCCAGAACGCGGAGTCCGGCAATACCGGAAAGATACACCGGTCAAAAGAAAACGGTATGGCCAGCAACTGTTCCAGCCGGGTTTTGGAAAATTCCTGAAAAAATTTGTGCTGGAGCAGTTGATTTTTCTTTTCAATGAGTTTTTGTCTGGCTTCCGGGAAATGAGTATTAATATCTATCCCGTGCTTTGCGGCAAACTCCATGATTTCTTCAAGCATTCGGATGGCTTTTTCATTGTGCGGCGCAAGTCGTCGGAGGGAATATAATTTGGTACGGGTAAACTCGATCAATTCCTTGAAATTCAGATGATTTTTCCAGCCTCTGGTTTTTTCGATAAATCCGCGAAAGCAGGAAAATCGCATCAGATAATGTTGTATTTTTTCGGATATTTTGTCCGCAGCCCCTGCCAGCCGTGAAAAAAAGGAAAATATTTTGTCTGATGCATTGTAAAGGCGTTTTTTTCCGCCAAGCTTTGCCAGTGATTCTTCCAGCTTGTCTTTATTGTTTAGAAGAAATTTGATGACTTCATCCGGGTTATAATTTTCTTTGGCTTCAGTCCACCATTTTGATAACGGCGTTTTGTCTAGCAGTTTCACCATTCACCTGCTTAACTATTTTTGCAACTGCTCAGGTAGAGAGACTGTCGGCTGAAGGTAAATAGGGCAGAAGGAATAAGCTGTTTTTTAAAAATAATTTATTCAGAAACCCCTTCAGTCTAAACCCCTTCAGTCTAACGAACCTAAGTCGTTACCTATTTTTATTGTGAATCAATTTTGATATATGTGTCGGATAACGTTTCGTCAAATTTAAATGATTCATTAAAGATTTCAAGGAGTTTAATGTTTTGTTTGGCCATCATCAGGCAGTTGCCGACAATGGCGTAAAACAGGATGCTCAGGCGTGTTTTGGATTCATCACTCCGAATTCTTTCAATCTGATCCTGATTGAAATGGTCGGCCAGTTCCCTCATGTAATGATACTGATCGATAATATTCTGATAATCAACAATTTCATTCTTTTTAAAGGAGACTTCGACTTTTAAAAGAATGTCCATAATACATATTTTAATTTTTTTGAGTTCTTCGATTTGAACATCCAAAAGTCCATTGTGTTTATTGCCGATATGGATATATGACCGCACTATCGTATCACGATGGCCATCAGAGAGCTTCTGCAGCCTTCTAATCGTCTGGGCATATTTATATGAAATTTGGGCATCTTTTTTTTGCTGTAGTCGCAATACCTTGAAAATATTAGCCATAATAATATTCGCGCCTAACTGAATCTGTCTTACTTTTTTCCGTTCTTTGGTTAGCACGTCCAGATTTTCTTCAAACAGCGCATCAAATGCCACATCAAACGATTCCCGGATTTCTTTGAGCAGGTATGCCAGATGCTCAAATGTATTCATAATTGCCATATGAGAATCATTTATTTTTTTTAAATTAAAAATTTTAATCTTTTCTTTTTTTTTCTCGCGGTCTTCATGCTTCCGCTTATTTTTCCAGATAGTAAAACCTGCCAGAATAAAAAGAAAAATCGCCCCTGGTATTTTAAAAGTTGAAATAACATAGGCAAAGATAAAGCATGTAACAAATGCGATCAGTGCGGTCATGAACCAGCCGCCAATCACCGTAAGAACACCGGTAACACGGTATACCGCGTTTTCCCGGCCCCATGCCTGATCGGAAAAAGAGGAGCCCATTGATACCATAAAGGTAACATATGTTGTGGAAAGCGGCAGTTTCATGGATGTTGCATAAGAAACCACAGCACTGGCAACCATAAGGTTGACGGATGCGCGGACCAGGTCAAATGATGGTTGATCATCCTGGTTCATCACGGTATTGGGGTTATGCGGTTTTATCCGGCGGCTGACAAATTGTTTGACGCCTTCGGGGAAAAAAACTTTCAATGAGCCAAAAAGAGAATCTACCATGTTCACAATTGAGCGGGAAAGCCAGATGGATTCAAACCGTTCAATGCCTTCATCCTGATGCCCCAGCTTGAGTTCCGTCTCTCTGACGGATTTTGCTTTTTTGGATACCCACAGGGTGATTACCATGATCGCACCGGCAATCAGCAACAGAAATGTCTGGGACTGCACTTTTTTGCTCAAGGCACCCATTGTAATGTTTAAGGGATCTGCAGAAGCAATGGCAGTAGTATATGCATGTAATCCTGCCATGGGAACGCCGATGAAATTAACCAGGTCATTGGCGGCAAATGCCATGGCAAGGGCAAATGTACCGATCAGAACGATGGGCTTAAGGATGTTGACATTAAAAAAAGTCAATAAAATCTGGAAGATAACGGCTGATGTGGCGAAAATATAAAACATGATGAGCAGGGTGTGGGCCATTATCCAGGCAATTGCTTCGTCGGTCATAAAAGAAGCGCCTTTGGCACCTTTGACCAGGATAAAAAATGTAATGACCGACATGGCAACACCGCCCCACACCGCCCCGTATCGTTTCAGCCTTTGTTGATAGTCAAAGGTAAATATCAGCCGGGAAATAAACTGCACCACCGCACCGCTGATAAACGCCACGATAATGGACAGCAGAATTCCGAATGCAATAAGCAGGGCTTTGCCGGTGTTGATATATTCACCCAATGACATGGCATTGCCGTTGGCGGCCATTATTTTTATAACAGACACTGCCACTGCCGCGCCCAGGAGTTCAAAAACAATGGATACCGTGGTAGATGTGGGAAGCCCATGGGTGTTAAAAAGATCTAGAAGAAGAATATCCGTCACCATGACGGCAATAAAGATGGTAATTAACTCAGGCATGGTAAAAAACTGGGGATGGAAAATACTTTTTCTGGCAACTTCCATCATGCCGCTGGAAAAGGTCACGCCGGCCAGAATACCCAAACTGGCAATGGTCATAATCACATGGTAAGAGGCCACTTTTGAACCGATGGATGAGTTCAGAAAATTGGACGCATCATTGGATATGCCGACGATTAAATCCATTACCGCAAAAATTACCAAGCATATAACCGCAATTAAAAAGATGTCAATTCCCATAATTGATTGTCTCTTGTTCTATTTTTAAATAACTGTAATATTTGAATTAAATTAAGTGTGTGGGTGGCTTTAAGTTATAATATTAATGAGCTTGTCACATGTTTGTTCTGTTAAATCAAGTAAAATTCATTTGTTGGAAAAGGAAATAAGATGAGCCGTGGTATGGGTTTTTAGAAATAATGTGCCCTGTGAATGCTTACAATTTTATGATGCCGTAAAATACAGTATGATTATCAATGTCAACAATAGCCAGCCCCATAAAATAGTCGCTTTAACGGTTGCTTTTTTGGCCCGGTCC
>Ga0164318_10002953_pt1 | contig 15951 bp, 14 predicted proteins | sample GuaBasSedimGuay9_FD_113734 | JGI IMG/M metagenome (GOLD analysis project Ga0164318, IMG submission 113734) | Subseafloor sediment microbial communities from Guaymas Basin, Gulf of California, Mexico - Guay9, Core 4571-4, 0-3 cm | ecosystem: Environmental > Aquatic > Marine > Hydrothermal vents...
CTTCTCAGAAACCCTATTCAATGGATTATAAACGTCCTTAAGCTGGTTTATTATGTAGCCTTGCAAAGGGTTGATACTGTCAAGAGCTTTATTCCCAACAACAAGCACTTCTCTGCCTGTAGGAGCTCTATGCAAAGTATAAGGTCCAATCTTCTCATTTCTCCAGCCTAGTGCTTTCTCTAGCATAAAACCATAACTGATTGCAATTTTATTAATCTTCTCATAAGGTTTTTAAACTGGAAATTTTTATTATTTACACAGCAGGGGTTCCCAAGTGGTCAAAGGGGCAGGGCTTAGGACCCTGTGGCTTAGTGCCTTCGTGGGTTCGAATCCCACCCCCTGCATTACTGCCAAGCATTACAAAAAATATTATAAACCAGTGTATTCTATACTTGCTATGAAAGTAAAAAAACCAGAAAGTATCGAAGAATGCGATTATTTTTTGAAGGAATTCTTATATCCGCGAGGGTCTGCTGAGCCAAAGGGAAAGTTTTTTGCATGGGTTTTCAAAGGAGAAAATAGAGCAAACATAGAGTACATCTGTCCTTACTGTGGTTATGTAGGTTACATTCAACTGGACAGTAAGCGCCCTCCTTACAAGTGGAGATGTGAAAACTGTGGAAAGCAGCTAGTTGGTGATCGAATAAAGAAAACTGTTAAGAAACTTTCAAAGAAGATGAAGTAAATGCCCCGGTGGCTCAGCTAGTAGAGCGCCACACTGGTAATGTGGAGGTCGCGGGTGCAAATCCCGCCCGGGGCTTACCCTGTTAGCTCGATAACTTTTCTTATGAAATCTTCTGCCGCGTCTCTCCCGGTTAGAACCTCAGCACTGGAGAATGCTACCTTACTGTACTTTGGTAGTAACTTATGTTTTCTCTTCCATGTTTTATACATTGAAACAAACTTAGGATAAGAAATCAAGTTGTATTCGACTGGCACGTCTCCTTTCTTTTTTATAACTCTGCTTGTTATTTTCCATCCAGGAAGATTGTAGGCATTCACTTTAACCTTACCCGGAGATTCCTTTAACTTTTTAATTAGGTCTTTAATACTTTTGTGAGGGTACTGCTTATCTGTTAGTAGGACTATGTCTATGTCTGAGTATTTTGTTGGATACTTACTCTTATCTATTATATCACCTATGAGAATAGACCCAATAACATCTAGATTTTTAACGAATGGGAGTATCCTATTTTTTACGTACTTTTTCAACTCTTTTCTTATCTCCTTTGATTTCCTTATCTCTTCGTTGTAGACGCTTTCTCCTTCCACCCTATCTAATGAGAACACTACAAAGCTTGCAATTTTTCTGTCTGACTTTCCGTAAGGATAATAAGAAATATCACTTATGAATATGTGAACTCCCTCTGGAGCCTCTTTGTATACAGCTTCACGAATTGATTTCTCTAAGCTTTTATCCTTTACCTGTTCTAGTAGTCTCTTACTTGGATAATCTGTTACTCTATAGAACACTGCAGTCCCATGCTCTTTAATATACCTTGCTATGTTCATGGTAGAATTAAAAAATCTCTATTTATAATAGTTATGCTTGTGCTGTGTCTTTAGTAACAAGCTTTGTTAGTAATATCCCACTCCAGTACCCGAACATAGCTACTATCATAAGCACACCTAAATGTGGTAATCCAAGGGGTACAACACTAAATAGTCTAGACAATGGCGTGTATAGAATCAGTCCTTGTAATCCGAGTGAGATAATCACTGCTGCTACTAGGATTCTGTTTGACCAGTATGAAGTTTTGTCAAGGTATTTTATTACGCCGATTCTAACCAACTCATAAACTACAAACCCCATGAGCAACATCGTTCTTGCCTCTTTAATACCAAATCTAAGGAATGCTAGAAATAGAGTAATTAGAACTAATGTCTTCTTTATGCTTATCGCACTTATTACTCTCCTTAGCTGCTTGTTCAGTATTGGCTCATTCTTTTTTCTTGGCTTTTTACTCATTATGTCTGCTGAAGGAGGATCAAATCCCAAGGCTACAGCAGGCAGTCCATCTGTAATTAGGTTTATCCAAAGTATCTGTATTGGTGTTATTGCCAAGTATCCCATTAATGATGTTATAAGCACAACCAAGACTTCTGCGATGTTACATGTTAGTAGGTAATTAACAAATTTTCTTATGTTATTATATATTGTCCTTCCTTGTTTTATTGCTTCTTTTATTGTTACAAAGTTATCATCGGTTAGTACAATGTCACTGGCTTGTTTTGCTACCTCTGTTCCTCTTAAGCCCATTGCTACTCCCACGTCTGCTTTCTTGAGAGCAGGAGCATCGTTTACTCCATCCCCTGTCATTGCAACAATATGTCCCTTTCTTTGTAGTGCTTCTAGTATCCTTAATTTATCTCTTGGAGTTATTCTAGCAAATATGTTTGTTTTCTCTACCACTTCCTCAAGCTCTTCGTCTGTTATATTCCTTACGTAATCCCCTGTTACGGAGCTTTTGTATTTTAATCCTACCTTATCAGCTACAGCCTCTGCGTTCCTTATGTTGTCCCCTGTTATCATTATCACGTTTATCCCTGCATTGTAGCATGAGTTAATAGCCTCTTTTACTCCTTCTCGAGGAGGGTCTTCCATACCAACTAGCCCAATAAGAACATCATCCTGCGCCAGTGCTAAGACGTATAGGGCCTTTGAACTCATCTTTTCGTATGCTTCGATGTAAATCTTCTTGACATTGTCTGTTAAGTAGGCAACCCTTCCCTTGTAGTAAACCTTAGTACACTGTTTTATTATCACTTCTGGTGCTCCTTTTTTGTATAATACTTTTTTCTTGTTTGCTTCACATTCGGCACTCATCATCTTTCTCTCAGGGTCAAATGGTTCTATGGATACAACTTTGCATTTTGTACGAAGGTTTTTCTCTCCAAATTCTTTCAGTGCAACGTCTACATGTGATCCTATCCACTTATTTCCTATCCTGTTGGATTCATTACAGTAAAATGAGCACTGAGCAATCTTGTCTATTAGCTCTTCACTTAAGACTGTCGTTTCGGGTACTATTTTATCGTTCTCAACTCTAATCCACCCACTTGCAAAAATGGAGCTCACTTTCATTTTGTTCTGTGTCAGTGTGCCTGTCTTGTCTGTGCATATTACGTCAACAGAGCCTAGCGTCTCAACAGATGGCAGTCTCTTAACTAGAACTTTTCTTGAGAGCATTCTTCTCGTTCCAAATGCCAAAGTTAGTGTTACAACAGCTGGTAAGCCCTCAGGTATAGCTGCAACTCCTAAGCTAACAGACTGCATGAACAGGTGAACAATATCAGTTGTGTGGATCATGTACCCAATGATAAATGTGAGTATTATTACCCCTGTAGTGATGATTGTTAGTTTTTTACCTAGTGTATCCAGCTGTTTCTGCAGTGGTGTTCTCTCCTGTTTGATCTCAAGCATCTTGTTAGCGATTTTTCCTACCTCTGTTTTGTTTCCGGTTGAGACAACAACAGCTTTTGCCTTCCCCTTGAGAACAACAGTGTTCATAAATAACATGTTGGTTTGGTCAAATATCTGTTTCTCCCCTTCTATTTTACTACTACTCTTTGGTCTTGGCTTTGATTCTCCTGTTAGCAAAGACTCATCTACTAAGAGTTTGTCACATTCTACTATTCTTGCATCAGCTGGTACAATGTTCCCCTGGGAGACAATGATGACGTCCCCTGGAACCAGTTCCTTTGGGTCTACTTCCCGGGCAACACCATCCCTAATCACAATACATTTCGGAGCAGATAACTTTCTTAATTCCTCTATGGCTTTCCTTGCTCTGTAATCTTGAATAACCCCTATAACTGTATTGGCTGTGAGTATAAAGAATATTAACATAGCATCTGTCCTCATCCCAAGTAAGAATGACACCACGCCTGCAAAAACTAAAAGTAGTACTACGCTACTTCTAAATTGGTCGATTATGATATCAAGCAGGTTTGTTTCTCTTCCCTTTTTTAACTCATTCGACCCATGCAGTTTTTTTCTAAATTCAACTTCTTTTTCTGTTAACCCTTTTTCCAAGTCAGTCTTAAGTTTAACTGCTGTCTGATTAGCACTTAGATTGTACCACATGTAAAAATAAAGATATAGAAAGGTTATTTAAGTTTCGATTTCTGTGTTATATTGGTCTGTATTTGCCATTCATGAGGTCCTCTGCTGTTTTAATTGCTTCCTTACTTGTGAAAACGTTCACTCCGTAGTCAAGAAGTTTTAATGCAACATTTACGTTCTCTAGTGTTATGTGATTTTCAAGCACATCTTTTCTTGTTACGTTTACATCCCTTGCAAACCTTTTCATCTCTTGAATGTATCCTGTTGCGAATTCATCGTACCTACGCACTAGCTCTTCCTCGTATCGAAGTAGATCAGGATCAACCGCTTTCGTGTCTTTTAGTGTCTCTATGTCCTTTAAATGATTAAACATCTTATCTAACACTGCTTCTAATGTTGGTATGCGTACTGCTATATTCATTATACTCTCGTTCTTGTCAATGCTTACCTTTCGCTTAAACATTTTGTCTATTTCAGGTAGCAGTTCCTTTGGCAAACCTCTCAAATTGATTTTATTTTTCATGTATTTAGCTAGGAGTTATTCCTTTATAAATGTTACTATCTATTAGTAGTTAAAGAACTTTATAAACAATAGTGTTCTAGAATCAGCATGTTTGTTATGGTTGTTGGTATGAGCGCCTCAGGTAAAAACGCTGTGATATCCAGAGCTATGTCTAGGCTAGAAGGGTTCACGCACATAGTTTATGGTGACTATGTGGTAAAGTACGCTAAGAAGTTAGGTATATCTGGAGATAGGGATGAGCTTAAGAGGGTAGCAGACCTGAAAACGTTTAAAAAAATTCAGCAGAGAGCAGCCCTATCCATAAAGTTTAGATCTCTGGGCAAGAATGTTATACTCAATACTCACGCTGTTGTTTACAAAGATGGTAATATTCTACCTGGTATCCCTTATTCAATCTTGAGGATTCTAAAGCCAGATATGATTATTGTCATAGACGCTAATGAGAGGGACATCATGCTAAGGAGAAAGAGAGATAAAACTAGGAACAGAGACAAAGACAACATGGAAACATTATCTGTGATAAGGGAGGCAACGTTATGTGCAGCAAGAACTATGTCTTTGCTATCTGGCGCCCCTCTACGTATAATAAAAAACAGAGAAGGCCAGATTGACACGGCGGTCAAAGAATTTCTAGACGCAATAAACATAGCAACAAATTTAAATAACAAACGATTATAATGGTTTATGAGAGAGAAAATAATCTTACTGTTGTCTATGCTTATACTTACAGTTTCATATAGTCTTGTGTTTAACTATACTACTATCAACGGCACAACTTTGCCTGGTGGTTATCTAGATTATAATATCTCCCTTACGAACAATGACACGTCGACAGTTGATGTCTATTTATTTTATAGTGGTAGTGGATTGTCCACGTTTACTCCTAATCCTCCTTACCGTGTTAATCCTGGTGATACCAAGTATGTTGGATTCAAAGTTAAAACTCCAGATCAGTTAAGTCCAGGATCTCTTAAGATTCCTTTGGTTGTTTCATACGGTAACTCTTCAGAGACTTACTATCTATCTGCTAGGATAATAACCCGTACTCAAGAGGTTGTTATCAAGGACCTAATCTACAATCCAAAGGTTAGTCCTGGAACTAATATGACTGTTGAAGTGATCGTGTCTAATCTTTACTATCCTAAAACAAATGATATTGTGCTTGATATAAGAGATGAGCAGCAGAATGTTGTGTCAACAGCAAAAAAGACAGTTACTATCCCAACAGGAGATAAAAAGTTTACACTGTCTGTCTATGTTCCAAGACATGTTCTTGCTGGGACGTACTTCTTAACAGCTACTGTACCTACTTATGCTACATCACAGCAGGATTATCCTGTTCAGATATTACCTGTTGAGAGAGTTAATTTGACCGAGACCAAGCAAACACATTGGAATAAACTTATTAGTAAAGTTGCAGTAACAAATGATGGTAACACACTTATCACAAACTATGAGGTTTCACTACCTATAACATTATTCAATCGACTGTTCTTAACATCCTACTCCCCTGGTGGGGTTGTGGAGGGTGGTTATGTAAAGTGGCAAGTACAGTCCATTATGCCTGGGCAGACCATTGAATTTTACTACACTATTAACTACACGTGGTTTTATGTTGTAATTGTACTCTTATTTTTATTTATGACATACTTCTGGTTTAGACACATAATACTAAAGGTTGAAAAGGAGATATTTGACTATAGAATAGAGGATAACAAAGTCACTGCGAAGATGCTTGTCCGCATCAAGAATATGGGCAACAAGAAACTTTCAAACATTGAGGTTTTGGATCCACTGCCAGCGTTCGCAACCGATGTTAGTTCGTTTGGAACAGTTTCTGGCAAGGTTGTGTCAAAGGGTAAAGATAAATTCGTAAAGTGGGTGATAGATGATTTGTCTCCTGGCGAAGAGTTAGTTTTAACTTACAGGTTCAAAACAACCATAGGTTTAAAGGGGAAATATCATATTCCTCCTGCTGTTGTAGAGTTTGTTTTGGATAGAAAAGAATACAGAAGGAGGTCTAATGCTGTTAATATACTAGTTAACTAAGGAGGAGGGGATTATGGCAAAGGTGACTGTTACTATATGTGATGTGTGCAAAGAGAGGATAGCTTCAGGAGCATGTCCTGTTTGTGGCAAGGATGTGTGTGACCATTGTACAAAGATACTGTCTATAGAAATGGGCATAAAGTTTGGTCCTAGGGTAGAATTTTACAAGGGGCCGATGTGTATGGAATGCTTTAAAAAAGCTGAGGCTAACTACAAGGAGATATTAGAGAAGCTTGCACTGGACACAAACAAGCGTGTTGACACAATACTTAGAGATGTTCTTGGAGGGTCTGCAAATAGACCAACAGAACCTGTTGAGCACACTGAGATACAAGTTAAACCGTCAAAGGATCTTTCTAAGCCAGAGGTGCCAGAAGGTTTTAATCCGGCACAGCTTTAACACTCAAAATACTTTCTTGTAATTCTTTAATTTTTCCAGATAAGTTAGTGCTATGTCCCTAACTTCTGGGTCATATGAACCTCTCTTTAATATTCTTTCGAGGAACAATACATCCCCCACATTAAACATGTCATGTTCTACCACAGCGCAAGCTGCTCTGAATGCTACATAGAAATTTTCATCATACACACCTGTTCTTTTTTTCTTTCCTTTCAAAGCACTTCTTATCCTTTTCCTTATTCTTACAGGGATCTTCCAGTATAACTCTCGGCTCGTGTTCATTACGTAAGTAGCACCAAGGTCTCTTAAGTTAGGATCATCAGATTTGAGATAGTTTATTATTCTATAAAACAGCTCTTGGACTTCTAATCTATCGACTTCTAACCTCTCTGTTAACTCTCTGTATTCTTCCATAATGTTATCCACTTCATTCCATCTCTCGTTCTTTGCCAGTAGTTCTACTAGATTAGAGTCTAGCTTTTTCATGTTTCTAGATTCTATCGTTCTGATTTTTTAATTTTGTGGTCTTGAAACCGAAATGTTTATAAATAAAAAAGGTTAGTTCACATTAAATTACACGAAAACTATATAAACAAAACTGTTGAGATGGTTAGTGATGCTTGGCGAAAATCATTATTCAATTGTTAGTCATCTTAGTTATACATGGGCCTGTAGCTCAGTCTGGTAGAGCAGCGGCCTTTTAATACTATTTGAAGAAAGCCGAAGGTCGGGGGTTCAAATCCCCCCAGGCCCACTGGATGGTGGGAAAGTGGTTGATGTAAGAAAACATGTGTTTGTCCCTGAATTTAGGGTCTTGAACGATGAAGAGAAAAAGAGAATACTAGATAAGTATAACGCTACTGAGGAACAGTTTCCAAAGATAAAGAGGAAAGACCCTATGATTGCTGAGCTCAATCTTAAACCTGGAACCTTGGTAGAGATTGTAAGGGATAGTCCTACTGCTGGAAAATCTGTCTATTACAGGGTAGTGATACGATGATAAAACCTATTGATAAGAAGAGGTCAAAAGTACTATTGGATGCTTACTTTAGAGACAAGTCTTTAGTTGGGTTTAATGTTGATTCTTACAATAAGTTTGTTAATTATGGTATGCAAAAAGTTGTTGATGAAGAAGGCTCGATCATACCAGATATAACTCCAAGGGGAGTTAAAAGCGTTGAGATTAAGTTTGGAAAGATATGGCTTGAAGAGCCAACGCTGGTAGAAGCAGACGGGACAAGAAGGAGCAGCACTCCACTAGAATGTAGGCGCAGGCAGGCAACTTATAGTTCTCCAGTTATGTTGGAAGTCTCTATAATTGAGGATGGAAAAGAAATAGAAAAGGAGACGATAAAAATTGGTTCTCTACCTGTGATGCTCAAATCTTCAATATGTGTTCTAAGTGATAAAACACCGCAGGAATTAGTTGAACTTGGTGAGGATTTAAATGACCCTGGTGGATACTTTATTATAAACGGAACTGAGAGAGTAGTTGTTATAATAGAAGACTTAGCCTCTAACAAAGTGTTTGTCGAGCCAGTCAAGACAGGAAAAGTAACTCATGAGGCGAGAATATACTCAGATGACGGTCAGTACAAGATACCACATTCAATAACACGGGAAAAGGATGGAATGATCTATGTTACATTCCCAAGGGCAGAAAAGATACCATTTGTTGTGTTCATGAAGGCTTTAGGAATAACAAAAGACTCAGAGATAGTAAAGTTAGTCTCAACAGATCAGAAATTCTCAACAGATTTGTACATAAATCTTTATGAGTCCAAATCAATAAGGAAGCAGCAAGAGGCTCTCGCCTTCGTAGGTAAGAAAATGGGCTTCTCTCAATCAGAAAGTGTACAAGTGGAGAGAGGAGAAGAAGCTATAGACAATTACTTTTTGCCACACATAGGCCATGATGCAAAATCAAGGTATGCAAAGGCTGTCTTTCTAGCGAAGGCAGTTAAGAAACTTCTCTCTGTGTCGTATGGAGATTTACCTCCGACTGATAAAGATCATTACTCCAACAAGCGTCTTAGACTTGCTGGCGATCTTATGGAAGCTTTGTTTAGATACGCGTTTAGGATGTTAAAAGGAGATATTAAGTATAATTATGAGAGAACAACTAAGCGTGGTAAGTCTCCTACGATAAGGTCTATTGTTAGGTCCCAGATGTTTACATCAAGGATAATGAGTGCTATGGCTACAGGACAGTGGATAGGTGGCAGAGAAGGTGTTTCACAGTCTCTTGATAGATCCAACTACTTTGCAATGGTTTCACATCTTCGTAGGGTTGTGTCGGCCTTGACTTCGTCAAGGGAGAACTTCGAGGCAAGGGACTTGCATCCAACACACTGGGGATTCCTTTGTGCTAGTGAGACGCCTGAAGGCCCTAACATAGGTCTTAGAAAGAACCTTGCAATAACAGCAGAGGTTTCAACCGAGCCAACTCTAAGCGACGAAAAGCTTGCTAATCTGCTTTCAAAGTATGGGCTGAAGAGTAATGGTTCGATTGATGTTTACCTTAATGGTGTTATCATAGGTTATGTAGACGATGCTGAATCCTTTGTTAAGGCTGTCAGGAGAGCTAGGAGAGATAAGTATGTACCATCTGAGGTTAACATACGAAATGCAGTGGAGGAGAATGCTGTATACATCTACAGCGAACAAGGCAGAGCTAGAAGACCTTTGATAATAGTTGAAGAAGGTAGGTCAAGGTTAACTCATGACCATCTTGAACAGCTAGAAAAAGGTGTTCTTACATTTAATGATCTGGTTGAGCAGGGAATAATAGAGTACCTAGACGCAGAGGAGGAGGAAGACGCTTTAATAGCTCTTTCTGAAGATGAGCTCACAATCAGACATACACATCTAGAAATGTCCCCACTTATAATATTTGGTTCTCAAGCTGCAATGCTTCCTTATCCAGAGCACAACCTTGCTCCTCGTGTTCTTATCGGTTCAAAAGGTATAAAGCAGGCTATAGGATTATACTCCACAAGCTACCTTGTGAGATCTGATACTGACACAAGTGTGCTTCATTACCCACAGAGACCTATTGTTAAAACAGATATATACGATTACATAAAGTACGATTTACATCCTGCTGGACAGAATGTTGTTGTTGCTATAATGCCTTATGATGGATACAATATGGATGATGCTATTGTTGTTAATCAGTCTTCTGTTGATAGGGGATTATTTAGGGCCTCTAAATTTGTTCCTTATAGGGCAGAGGCGTTGAGATATCCTGGAGGCCAAGTAGACGAGATAGGTATACCTGATAAATCTGTTCAAGGGTACAGGGCAGAGGAAGATTACTCGTTACTTCAAGACGATGGTGTTGTCCCTCCTGGAGTCTCGGTTAGTCCTGGAGATGTGTTAGTTGGTAAGACTTCACCTCCTAGATTTCTAACGTCACTGGAGGAGTTCAAGATAGGTGTTGAGTCAAGGAATGAAACATCTGTTTCTGTTAAACCTGGAGAGAAAGGTATTGTTGAGAGCGTGCTCATCACTGAGACAGAAGATGGGAATAAGATGGTAGAGGTAAAGGTTAGAGATCCAAGAGTTCCTGAAATAGGAGACAAGTTCGCTTCGAGACATGGACAGAAAGGAGTCATCGGTTTGCTTGTTCCTCATGCTGATATGCCGTTTACATCACAGGGAATTGTGCCTGACATTGTCTTTTCTCCCCACTCAATACCTACCCGAATGACTGTTGGCCATCTACTTGAGTTGTTAGGTGGTAAGGTTGGTGCATTGGGCGGTAGGTTTGTTGATGGGACAGGATTTGTCGGCGAGGAAGAGTTTGATCTTAGAGAGGAGCTTAAGCGGTTAGGATTCAAGGACAATGGTGCTGAAGTTCTTTACGATGGTAAAACAGGTAGGATGATGAAAGCGCAGATATTTATTGGTAATATGTACTACTTAAGGTTAAAGTACATGGTTGCTGATAAACTTCATGCGAGGGAAAGAGGCCCTGTTGAACTTCTAACGCGTCAGCCAACAGAAGGTAAGGCTAGAGAAGGAGGGTTAAGACTAGGAGAGATGGAAAAAGATTGTTTTGTAGCGCAAGGTGCAGCTCTTGCTCTTAAGGAGAGATTTGATTCAGACAACATAAAACTACCTGTTTGTAAGAAGTGTGGACTCATTGCAATATACAATAAGTACAGAAACAAAACAATGTGCCCTATCCATGGTGAGGATGCTCCTGTTGATTTCATAGAGACAAGTTATGCGTTCAAGTTGTTATTAGATGAACTAAAGTCACTTGTAATATATCCAAGGTTGATAATAAAGCCAAAAACTTGATGGTGGTTTGAGATGGTTTCACAAAACGAGATAGCAGCTGTTGAATTTAGGATATTGCCACCTGAGTACATAAAGAAAATGGCAGTTGTGAAGGTTGTTACACCTGACTTGTATGATGCTGATGGTTATCCTATTGATGGTTCGCTTATGGATTTGAGGATGGGGTCTGTTGATCCTGCTTTAAGATGTAGGACTTGTGGCGCTAAGGTTAAAGATTGTCCAGGCCACTTTGGTTATATCGAGCTTGCTAGACCTGTAATTCATGTTTTCTACGCTCCTGTTGTACATAACATGCTTAGGTCAACATGTCATGAATGCGGGAGGATAAGACTGGAACCTGATGTCCTTGAAGAGTATGAAAAGAAACTAAAGGAGGCTAAGTCAGAATCAGATTATTTTGATTTAGTAAGTACAATAATAAATCGTGCTAAGCGCAAGAAGGAGTGTCCTTACTGTGGCGCACCTAGAAAGAATATAAAGTTCAAGAAGCCAACGTTCTTTTTAACTGACGAGGGTACTCTCCCTCCTACAGACATAAGAGAGTGGCTCTCAAAGATCCCTGACTCTGACTTAAAATTCTTAGGACTTAATCCTAACACAGGTAGGCCTGAATGGATGGTTTTAACAGTTCTTCCTGTTCCACCTGTTTCAGCTAGACCGTCTATAACTCTTGATAATGGGCAGAGAAGTGAGGATGATTTAACGCATAAACTTAATGACATTATAAGAACAAATCAGAGGTTGTTTGAGAATATAAATGCTGGAGCTCCTAAAGTTATTATTGATGATCTCTGGGACCTTTTGCAGTACCATGTTACAACTCTATTTACTAACTCTATATCTCAGGTTCCTCCTGCAACTCATAGGTCTGGTCGTCCGTTAAAGACACTTGCAGATAGGATATCTGGTAAAGAAGGTAGATTCAGGCATTACCTGCTTGGAAAGAGAGTAAACTTCTCTGCAAGGACTGTCATATCCCCTGACCCTAATGTCTGTGTTACAGAAGTGGGTGTACCTCAATCCGTTGCCAAGACCATAACCGTGCCAGAGTATGTTACAGAGTGGAATATACAACATCTAAGGAATCTTGTAAGAAAAGGTGATAATTATCCTGGAGCTAAGTACGTTATAACACCTTTAGGCATAAGGAAAAGAATAACTGACGAGACAAGGGATGTTATAGCTGATGAGCTTGATGAAGGGTACATAGTTGAGAGACACATCGTTGATGGTGATGTTGTTCTGTTCAATAGACAGCCTTCTTTACACAGGATGTCAATGATGGGACACAGGGTAAAGGTTCTACCAGGAAAGACCTTTAGGATTAACCCTGCTGTTGCTCAACCTTACAATGCTGATTTTGATGGCGATGAAATGAACTTGCACGTCCCACAAACACCAGAAGCTATTGTTGAGGTTATGGAGCTGATGGATGTAAAGAAAAATATTATATCCCCAAGGTTTGGGAAGCCAATAATCGGAGCGAAGCAGGATCATGTAAGCGGCTGCTATCTACTCACGCAGGATGACACGGTTCTGACCAGAGAGGAAGCAGCTCAATTGTTGGCAAGCGTTGGAGTTTATGATTTACCCTCAGGCGATACTATTAAAGGTAAGGACATATTTTCTATGATACTGCCAAAAGATCTTAATTTTGAAGGACAGAGTATGGTTGGTAAAGTTAAAATAGAGAAAGGTAAACTTGTTAGTGGGGTTGTTGATAACAAAATAATTGGTTCTGGTGGGTCGTTACTGGCAGAGGTCTACAGGAGGTATGGTCCTGATGTTGTTATTGATTTCATAGACAAGGTTTCAAAACTAGGTATTAACTTTATAATGCTTAATGGATTTACTGTTCTACCATCAGATACTGATTTACCGGAGAAGGCATCCCAGGAAATAAGAGAGATCTTGAGGAATGCTGAAAAGAAAGTCAGGCAGTTACTTCAGCAGTACGCAGATGGAGAGTTGGAAGCACATCCTGGAAGGACAGTTGAAGAGACATTAGAGCATAGGATACTTATGGTGCTCAACAGAGCACGTAATCAACATATACACATAATAAGAGACTCTGTTAATATTGAAAATCATACTTTAATCATGACTAGAGCTGGTTCCAGAGGAAGTCTGTTTAATGTTGCTTTGATAGCTGCCTCTGTTGGGCAGGCATCTCTTAGGGGTAGCAGGATAAATAAGGGATTCTTTGGCAGAACATTACCTTTGTTTGAGAAAGGAGACTTAGGATCAGCAGCTCATGGATTCATAAGCAGAGGCTACAAGGAGGGTTTAACTCCATATGAGTTCTTCTTTAACGCTATCTCTGGTAGAGACTCTCTTAGTGATACTAGTATGAGAACTCCGAAATCTGGTTATCTACAAAGGAGGATGATAAATGCCCTTCAGGACTTAAAAGTGAAATATGATGGAACAGTAAGAGATGATAATGATAGTATTGTGCAGTTCGTTTATGGAGAAGATGGGACTGACCCTGCTAAGCTAATACTTAAGGAGTGATGTTGTATGGAAAAGGCAAAACCCGCAAAAAAGAAGGAACTTGAGAAGTTGGATCCAGTTAAAGTTACACCTGGTGAAGCTGTTGGTGTTGTATGCGCTCAGAGTATTGGAGAGCCTGGTACCCAAATGACTTTGAATACAAAGCACTTTGCCGGGGTGTCTGAAGTTAATATCACTCTTGGTCTGCCTAGAATTATAGAGGTCTTAGACGCTCGTAAATCCCCTTCTACGCCATCCATGAAGATATACGTGAAATCTGCTTACCAAACAGAGCCAAAGATAAGAGAAGTAGCAGCAAAGATACTTGAGCTATCTTGTGAAGACGTAACCCGCTTCTCATCTATTGACATATCTAACATGACTCTTGTTCTTGAGTTGGATCCAGAAAGATTAAACAACTATTACATTACAACGAAAGAGGTTGTTTCTGCTCTTAAATCTAGGCTTGGGAAGAAGATAGAGATACATTATTCCAAGAACACTGTTGAGATCAGAGATAAGAAGGCAAGTGTCAGGGATCTTTACAAGCTTAGAGCAAAGGTTCTGTCTATAGTTGTTAGAGGTATAAAAGGAATAAAGCAGGTCCTTCCTGTTAAGGTGCATGGTGAGTGGGTGATACAGACTGCAGGCACGAATCTGAAGGCAGTACTTGAACTGCCAGAGGTTGATCCGACGAGAACAATCTCGAACGACCTCTGGGAGGTCTACAATGTTCTTGGTATAGAGGCAGCCAGAAGGCTTATAATTGAGGAAATAAAATCAGTATTAACAGAACAGGGCATCCACACAGATATAAGACACTTGCTGCTTATTGCAGACGCTATGACGTTTGCAGGCAAACTTGATGGAGTCACTAGATACGGTGTGGTAAAGAGGAAGAAATCAGTGTTTGCGAAGGCAAGCTATGAGACACCTTTAAAGGTCTTGTTCCAGGCCGCTTTGCTGAACGATGTTGATAGAATGACAAGCGTCGTTCCAAATATTATGACAAACCAACCGTTCCCTATTGGAACAGGTAGGTTAACACTTGTGGTCAAGAGGGATAAGAAATGATAGATTTAAAGGACGCACTTAAGGATGGAAAAATTATACTAGGCACAAAAGAGACACTCAAGGCTCTACGTGAAGGGAAGGTAGATCGTATCATAATAGCTCGAGATGCTAAACCAGAGGTTAAGCAGATTATTGAACACAATGCGAAGGTTGCAGGCGTTAATGTAGAGATATTTGATGGGACAAATAAGGACTTGGGTGTATTTTGCGGTGTTCCGTTCATTGTCACGGTTGCTGCAATAGTTAAGTGATGCATCATGGCGATAAGGCTAACAACAGAACAGATTCAGTACATTGGGTTGTTTGAGACTATAACCAGAGCTGGGGTTAGAGACTGTATCATTGACGGTGATAAGATAATCTTTGTTGTCAATGAAGGAGAGATGGGCAAGGCAATTGGAAAGAACGGAGTGAACATCAAGAATCTAGAGAAGATTCTTAACAAGAAAATAGAGATTGTCCAATACGCTGATGATCCTATTCAGTTTTTACTTTACTTCTTTAGGCCTGCTGAGTTTAAGGAAGCTTATGTGGCTGAAAGGAATGACGGAAAGAAGATAATCAAGCTGAGCTTTAACTCTAAGTCATCCGCTTCAAAGTCAAAGGTAAACAAGGCAAAAATGTTTGTTAAGAAATATTACAATATTGACGACATCCAGTTAAATTAGAAAGGCTTATAAATACTGAAAAAATGTGATACCTATGGCTAAGAAACCAAGGGGATTGTTCGCTGCAAGAAAACTTGCTAGACGTAGGAAGGCAGCACTTTACTGTAAGAAGGGATACAAGAGTAAGTTACTTGGCATATGGAAACGTTACGATCCATTGGAAGGAGCTCCTATGGCACGTGGTATTGTTCTTGAGAAGGTTAATCGTGAGCCTAAAAAACCTAACTCTGCTTTGCGTAAATGCGTTAGAGTACAATTAGTTAAGAATGGAAAGGTTGTTACAGCATTCCTTCCAAAAGAAGGTGCTGTTAAACACGTGGACGAACACAATGAAGTTGTTATTGAGAGGATAGGTGGTGCTCAAAAGGGA
>Ga0164318_10002954_pt1 | contig 15950 bp, 29 predicted proteins | sample GuaBasSedimGuay9_FD_113734 | JGI IMG/M metagenome (GOLD analysis project Ga0164318, IMG submission 113734) | Subseafloor sediment microbial communities from Guaymas Basin, Gulf of California, Mexico - Guay9, Core 4571-4, 0-3 cm | ecosystem: Environmental > Aquatic > Marine > Hydrothermal vents...
ACAACGTAAACATGCAAGTTGAGTTGATCGTGCCGGTGGCTTTGGAAGAAGGTGGGGACTTCGCAATTCGCGAAGGTGGGCTCACCGTTGGTGCAGGTGTTGTTACTGAGATTATCGAGTAAAAAATATGGCTAAACAAAAGATACGTATCCGTCTAAGAGCTTATGACCACAGAATCCTTGATCAATCCGCAAAAAGGATTGTTAACGCAGCCGAGCGTACAGGAGCTCGTGTGTCAGGCCCTGTTCCTCTTCCTACGAAGATAGAAAAATTCACAGTGAGACGTTCAACGTTCGTAAATAAAGATTCACACGAACATTTTGAAATTAGAACTCACAATCGTCTTATTGACGTCTTGGAACCTGACTCACAGACCATAGACATGCTAATGAGACTGAACCTTCCGGCTGGGATAGATATCGAGATTAAAATTTAGGCCTTGTATTTGGAGTTTTAGACAAGCATTAATATTAGGGTTAGTATCCTTAGAACGTTCTTGGCTGAAATTGCTTTTTTAGAAGAATGTCGTTGAAAGAAAACACTTGGTTTTAAGGATAACGTAAGAATTATTCTGGTAGTGAACAAAAAAACAAAATTGTTCTCGAAAGGATAATTAACTGCGTTATCTGGGGATGATGTAGCTAGGCCCTAGTTGACAGTCCCCGTATATTTTGAATGCAGGAGAGAAATTGAGATGAAAGGGCTTATTGGAAAGAAAATTGGCATGACCCAGATTTTCGATGATACAGGGAATTCCATCCCTGTTACAATCATAGAAGCTGGGCCTTGTTATGTAACCCAGTTGCGGACAGTCGAAAATGATGGATATATGGCTGTGCAGCTGGGTTTTGAGGAAATGAACCCTAGGCGTTTAACTGGTGGTCAACTCGGTCATTTAAAAAAGAACGATTTGCCTCCCCTAAAGTATTTGCGTGAGTTTCGAACCAAGGCAGAACTAGAAGAAGGCCAAAAACTCGCAGTAGATGTTTTTGAGGAAGGCGAATGGGTTGATGTGATAGGAAACACTAAGGGACGTGGTTTCACAGGAGTGGTCAAGCGGTATGGCTTTTCTGGCGGTCCTAAAACACATGGACAATCAGATCGTATGCGTGCCACTGGGTCCATTGGCTCAGGGTCAACCCCAGGCCGTGTATTCAAAGGAAAACGAATGCCAGGCCGAATGGGAAATCATCGTGTTACTTCACAGCACTTATTAGTAGCGCGTATTGATTCTGAACGTAATTTAATAGCTGTTCGTGGTTCGGTACCAGGCCCCAAAGGCGGCTTGGTAATCATCCAAGAAGCGCGAAAGCAGTAATTTGTTGGAGCAAAAAGAGTATGGAAGCCAATATCATCAACATGAAGGGCGAGAAAGTAGATACCATTGATTTGCCGGTAGAGATTTTTGGTGCCCCCGTAAGAATAGACTTGATGCACCAAGCTTTTGTTCGACAAATGGCGAATAAACGCTTAGGGTTGCACAGCACAAAAGGACGCAGCGAAGTCGCAGGCGGTGGACGCAAACCTTGGCGGCAGAAAGGTACCGGGCGTGCTCGCCAGGGATCAACCAGAGCCGCGCAATGGGTTGGTGGTGGCAAAATCTTCACCCCCAAACCTCGTTCCTACGAGAAAAAAATGCCTCGCAAAATGCGTCGTGCTGCATTATGTTCAGCACTTTCTGTAAAATTAGCCTCCGAGGAAATGCTTTTTGTAGATGAGTTTTCCCTGGAATCTCCAAAGACACGCTTGATGGCTCAAGCATTAAGTCATTTGGCAGGCGAGGATAGTGTTTTACTTATATTCCCTGAGAAAAATGAAGCGTACGAATTTTTGGGACGTGCAATTCGCAATTTGCCGAATGCAAAGCTTCTCTTAGCAAATTACCTGAATGTCCGTGATTTGCTTCAATACGGCAAAATCATTGTAGTACGCCCGTCGCTAGATGTCATTTTCGCAAATCTACAACAGGAGCAGAATAATGACCTCGATTTATGATGTTTTACGCCGTCCAATTTTGACAGAAAAATCAACTCATCAATATTTGAAGTTGAACCAATATGTCTTCGAAGTAGCTCTTGACGCGAATAAGCCCGCTATCAAAAATGCAGTGCAAACATTATTCGATGTTAAGGTTGAGAAAGTGAGTACCATAGTTATGCCTGCGAAACGAAGTCGGCGTTCTCAAAGTCGCCGAGTATTAGTTCGCCGCAGTGCGTATAAAAAGGCGATAGTTACCTTGGCTCCTGGAGATACGATTCGCGCCTTTGAAGGAGTTCGGTAATGGCAGTAAAGAAATATAAACCAGTAACTCCAGGTATGCGTGGACGAACTGGTTATACGTTTGACGAAATTACAAAATCCAAACCAGAACGGTCTTTGGTAAAATCACTACGCAAGCACAGTGGACGCAACTCATCGGGGCGAATTACTGTTCGCCATCGAGGAGGCGGACACAAAATCAAGTACCGAATCGTGGATTTTAGACGCGATAAACACGATATTCCTGCTCGTGTAGCGAGCATAGAATATGATCCTAACCGTACTGCCAGACTAGCATTGCTCAATTATGTCGATGGCGAGAAGCGATATATTATTGCTCCTGTTGGCTTGCGCGTTGGAGATTCCATTTTGACCAGCTCTGAGGCCGAGATTTCCCCAGGAAATTGTCTGCAAATTCGCAATATCCCTGCTGGAACCCGTATTCATAACATTGAATTGCACAAAGGCAGGGGAGGGCAATTGGTTCGCTCGGCAGGAACCGCCGCCCGTTTAGTGGCCAAAGAAGGGCGTTACGCTCAGATACGTTTGCCATCAGGCGAAGTCCGCCTCATCTTACAAGATTGTTACGCAACTATAGGGCAAGTTGGAAACGTAGAACATGGCACAATCAAGTTGGGAAAAGCCGGACGGAAACGTCACAAAGGCATTCGCCCAACAGTGCGAGGCTCTGCTATGTCCCCCCGCGACCATCCTCATGGTGGTGGTGAAGGGCGATCACCTGTCGGAATGCCCAGTCCTAAAAGCCCTTGGGGCCAACGGACTCTTGGCAAGAAAACCAGACGGAATAAGCGCACAGGTAAATACATTGTTCGTGATCGCCGTGAAGGCAAGAAACGTCGTTAGCGATTATTAGGAGACAGACAATGTCACGATCACTAAAAAAAGGGCCATACATAGCCCCTAAATTATTGAAAAAAATTGAAAGCATGAACGAACGTAATGAAAAAAGAGTAGTGCGAACATGGAGCCGGGCGAGTGTTATTTTCCCCCAGCTTGTTGGACACACAATAGCAGTTCATGACGGACGCCGCCACGTTCCTATCTATATTACTGAAAATATGGTAGGCCATCGCTTGGGTGAATTTGCGCTTACGCGTACTTTCCGAGGTCACGCGACAGGAAAATCTGCTAAGAAGTCTAGTGTGAAGGAGATTTAATGATGGTGCAAGATATAAGAGCAGAAGCACATCAAATTTCAGTTTCCGCACAAAAAGCACGATTGGTAGTTGATATGGTGCGCGGCAAAGACGTAATGGAGGCTTTGGATATATTGAAATTCGTTTCTAAAAAAGCTGCTCCTCCGATTTCTAAGGTGATTGCTTCTGCTATGGCAAATGCGGAGAATAACTTTGGCCTTAATCGGTACGATTTGTATATTCATCGCATAACTGCCGATGAAGGCGCAACACGTAAATGGCGTCGGTTTGGAGCTCGAGGACGAGTTAAGCCTTGGCTACGTCGTTCATCTCATATTTCCGTTGTCCTTCGAGAGCGTGAAGAGATATAGTAGAGAAAAATTCCCACCCCATTACGGTATGCACAAAGGACATTTATTGTCTTGCGCGCTTATCATATTACAAATAGAACGAATGGGGCATGAATGAAAGATATGCAATGTATTAGGAGAGATTATGGGTCGTAAAGTTCATCCTATAGGGTTCCGTTTAGGGATTACTCGAACGTGGGACGCCCGCTGGTATGCAGAAGGTGATAAATACGTTGATCAAATACACGAAGATATCGCCATCCGAGAACTGATTCGCAATGAGGCTGCACGAGCTGGTGTTTCTCGTATCGAAATTGAACGTTTCCCCGGTAAAGTTAATGTCATCGTACATACTTCCAAGCCAGGTGTTCTAATTGGTCGAAAAGGCGCAAACGTTAAACATACTCGCCATCTACTAGAAGAATTAGTAGGTGAGAAAGTAGATCTAAACATTGAAGAGATTGAGAATCCGGATCTGGACGCTTATTTAGTGGCAGACAATGTAGCTCGTCAAATTGAGAGCCGGATTAGCTTTTCTCGTGCTATGAGCCGTACCATTCAACGCTCTATGCGCCAAGGAGCTAAAGGAATCCGAATCGAGGCCGCTGGGCGTTTAGGTGGTGCAGAAATGGCTCGTACAATTCATATGCGAGAAGGGCCAGTTCCGCGGCAGACTTTGAGAGCAGATATTGATTATGCTCTTCAAGAAGCTGCAACTGCTTATGGAAACATTGGAATCAAAGTATGGATTTACAAAGGTGAGGTTCTTCCCGCTGTTGATGAGGAAGAAGATGTGGACCACGATGGTGTGTATGTGAGTCGATAATCCTAATCTGAGTGAAACGATTTAGGAAGAAGAGAGGTAGTAGAAGTCATGTTAATGCCTAAGCGTGTTAAGTATCGAAAACAAATGCGTGGTCGCATGAAAGGAAAGGCTCGGCGGGGAGCAGAAGTTCACTTTGGAAGATATGGTTTACAAGCCTTAGAACCTGCGTGGATTACTGCTCGGCAAATTGAAGCTTGCCGTCGTGCCATGGTAAGAGCTATGCGACGCCGTGGTAAAGTTTGGATCCGTATTTTCCCAGACAAGCCAATCACAAAACGTGCGGCTGAAAGTCGGATGGGAAAAGGAAAAGGTTCTGTAGAGTTTTGGGCTGCGGTAGTCAAACCTGGACGGATTATGTTTGAAGTTGGTGGCGATATTGGAGATAGCGTAGCTATTGAAGCACTTCGACGGGCTTCTTATAAGCTCCCTATCAAAGTGAAAATTGTTCGCCGTGATGAAGTTGAAGTAGGTTAGGAGAAAACGCATGAAAGCTGAAGAAATTAGAGCTTTGTCAACGGAAGAGATATATGTTCGTATTGACGAAGCTCGCGAAGAGTTAATGAATCTGCGTTTTCAGCAGGCTACAGGCGAATTATTGGATGCTACGCGGTTAAGTTACAGCAGGCATTTAATTGCTCGTTGTTTGACTATTCTGCGAGAACGTGAGATAACGGCTGCGAGGGAAGGTGTAGCATGAGTGAACGTCGTAGATTAACTGGTGTTGTTGTAAGCAATAAGATGCAAAAAACTGTGGTGGTTCGCGTCACCCGTCGATATCGCCATCACCTATATAAGAAAGTCATTGATAGCTATAAGAAACTGATGGCTCATGACGAGATTGGTTGTGATATCGGTGACGAGGTTCAAATTGTAGAATCTCGCCCCATTTCCAAACGGAAGCGTTGGGTGGTGGAAAAAATCATTCGCCAGACCGTCGCAGTTGATGGAGCGTAAACGGAGAGAGCGATGATACAACAAGAGTCAAGAGTAAAAGTTGCTGATAATTCTGGCGCTCGTGAGCTGCTAGTGATTCGTGTACTTGGCGGTTCTTCTCGACGCTATGCCCGAATTGGCGATATTGTAGTTGGTTCTATTAAAAGCGCAACACCTCAAGGTACTGTGAAACTCCATGAAGTTGTGCGCGCAGTAGTTGTTCGAGCCGCAAAAGAGTGGCGACGTGCCGATGGTTCCTCAATACGCTTTGATGATAATGCGGTCGTTATCCTAGATACCGATGGAAGCAATCCCCAAGGAACCCGTATTTTTGGCCCTGTGGCTCGTGAACTTCGAGAAAAAGGGTTTATGAAAATTGTTTCTTTGGCTCCAGAAACGATCTAGTGAGTTAGTGATGCAGGAGTGATGATTGTGAAATTAAAAATACGAAAAGGTGATATTGTCGAAGTCATCAGTGGACGCACTAACGATAAAGGTGAACGAGGTGAAGTTATCAAAGTTTACCGAAAGAAACGGCGTGTGACTGTGCAGGGCATCAATATTCAAAAGAAACACGAAGGACAAGTTCAGACGCAAGGGCGTACCATGAACCCTGGAATTATTGAATTTGAAGGTTTGTTGCACATTTCTAATGTGATGTTGGTTTGCCCTCAGTGTAATGAAGCTACACGGGTAGGTATTAGCCGCATAGACGGCGAAGCTCATCGAGTTTGTAAACGTTGTGGCGAGCTGATTGACTGAGTGGTTGGAGTAAAAGATGAATAGATTGAAAGAACGTTATGAGAAAGAAATAGTCTCGCATCTGAAAGAGGAATTGAGCTTAGAAAACGTGATGCAAGTACCTCGTATTGAGAAAGTAGTTATCAATATGGGCGTAGGCAAAGCTTTGGATAATGCAAAAATCTTGGATGAAGCAGTTCGCGATTTGGCGATAATTGCCGGGCAGCAACCTGTTGTTTCCAAGTCTCGAAAAAACATAGCGAACTTCAAACTTCGCGTTGGTCAACCTATTGGCGTAAACGTTATTTTACGTGGCGATAAAATGTGGGCGTTCTTGGATCGATTAATGAACATAGTACTGCCTCGCGTGCGTGACTTTCGTGGTGTTTCTCCTAATTCCTTTGATGGGCGCGGAAACTATACATTGGGTTTTAGCGACCAATTGGTTTTTCCCGAAATCAAATATGATGAGGTTGAACATATTTGCGGGCTAGGAGTCACTATTGTTACTACTGCAAAAAATGACGAAGCTGGGTATGAGTTATTACGAATTCTTGGCATGCCGTTCAAGGAGGAGAGATAATGGCTAAGAAAAGCATGGTCGCACGGGAAACGCGGCGGAAATACGAAGTACGCAAAATAAATCGATGCAAGAAATGTGGGCGTCCCCGTGGTTATATGCGTCGGTTTGGTTTGTGCAGAATTTGTTTTCGTGAATTAGCTCTGGAAGGTAAAATCCCCGGCGTTGTCAAGTCTTCTTGGTAAACTGGGTGGAGGATGAATAATGAGTCTAAGTGATCCAATTGCTGATATGTTGACCAGAATTCGTAATGCTGTACTTGCTGAGCATTCCTATGTTATGATGCCAAGCTCGAAAATTAAAATAGCTATTGCGAAAAGTCTGAACGATGAAGGTTTTATTGGCGATTATGAAGTGATTGAAGATGAAAGTTCAGGGCATAAGACCCTGAGTATTGGATTGAAGTATGTCGGAAAACGGAGACGTAAGCGCCCCGTGATTACCGGAATAGAACGCGTGAGCGTGCCTGGGCAACGTATTTATGCTGCCAAAGACGAAATCCCGCAAGTACTATCTGGTATGGGGATTGCTATTCTGACAACTTCAAAAGGCGTAATGACTGGTCGCCAAGCTCGCAAATTGGGTATAGGCGGAGAAGTTGTTTGCAAAGTTTGGTAAATAGATTGTAGGTTGTTATTATAGAAAATGACCTAGAATTAAGGAGATTGAGCCGTGTCACGTATTGGTCGTCTGCCGGTGGAAGTTCCATCAGGTGTAGATGTAATAGTCAATGGAACGCATGTGCATATCAAAGGCCCTAAAGGGGAGATGGAACACACTTTCCCTTCCTTACTGGAGATTTCTTATGGTGAGGGAGAAATTATTGTGACTCGTCTTTCTGAAGATCGAAAGATTCGGGCTTTCCATGGCATGACTCGTGCGTTGTTAAATAATATGGTTATTGGCGTCACCGAAGGCTTCCTAAAGGAGCTGGAATTGGTCGGCGTGGGGTATCGCGCGAATATGTCAGGGAAAAACCTGGTATTGAATGTGGGATATTCTCACCCGGTGGAGATAACACCTCCAGATGGAATAACCTTTGATGTTGCAGGAGACTCCCGCAAAGTTACGGTAAGCGGGCATGATAAACAACAAGTTGGTCAAATTGCAGCTGATATACGTAAAGTACGCCCGCCAGAACCGTATAAAGGTAAGGGCATTAGGTACAAAGGTGAACATGTTCGCCGCAAAGCTGGTAAGGTAGGAAAGGTGATGTAATATGGCAAAAAAGAAATCACGTTCCGTCGCTCGTGAACGGCGACATTTTCGTGTCCGCCGTAAGGTTCATGGAACCCCCGAACGACCACGGTTAAACGTATATCGAAGTTTGAACGAAATTTACGCTCAAGTGATCGATGATTTGACTGCGTGCACATTGGTATCCGCTTCTACAATCGATACAGGCATACGAGACGGATTAAATGGTTTGACAAAAATGGAGCAAGCGCATAAAGTCGGCCAAGCTATCGCCGAACGAGCTTTGGATAAAGGAATTCAGAAAGTCGTTTTTGATAGTGGTGGCTATAAATACATTGGTCGTGTAAAAGCCTTAGCTGAAGGCGCTCGTGAAGGCGGCTTACAGTTCTAGAAAGCTGACCAGGAGAAGGATATGGCGAATGGATATAAGGATAATCAAGAAAAAGAGTTTGACGAGCGCATAGTCGACATTAGGCGTGTTGCTACTGTTGTAAAAGGCGGACGCCGATTTTCTTTCCGAGTAACGATGGTTGCTGGAGATCACAAAGGAAATATCGGGATGGGTATGGGAAAGGCAAATTCTGTTCCCGACGCTATTAGAAAAGCTGCCTCTAAAGCCCACGCTGACATGCATTCAGTAACTGTTTACGAAACCACCATACCGCACAAAGTGATTGGTAAAGAAGGTGGAGCGAAAGTATTGCTGAAACCAGCTTCTAAAGGTACAGGAGTGATTGCGGCTGGCGCTGTTCGTGCTGTGGTAGAGGTAGCTGGCATTACCAATGTTTTGACAAAATCATTGGGTAGTAATAACGCGTTGAATATTGCTGCGGCGACAGTTAAAGCCCTAGAGCAGTTGAAAGACCCCCGTGAGGAAGCTGTTCTACGTGGCGTGGATATTGAAAAAGTAACTCCATTCTGGAGTCGTGGGTAAAAATATGGACAAACAGAAACCATCATTCGTTCGTATTACGTTGTTCAAAAGCCCTATCGGGCGGAACAAACGCCAAAAGAAAACGCTTGAAACTTTAGGTTTGAAGCGAATAAATCAGAGTGTAGAACACAAGGATTGTGACACTTTGCGCGGTATGTTAGACCGTGTAAGTCATCTTATCCACGTGGAAGAACTCGAATAAACTGAGGTAGTGCGTTATGAAACTACATGATTTAAAACCAAACAAAGATGCTACTAAGAACCGCAAGCGTGTGGGGCGGGGCAGGGCTTCTGGTTATGGAAAGACGGCTGGTCGCGGCACCAAAGGACAAAAGTCTCGCAGTGGCGGCGGCGTTCCTCTATGGCACCAGGGTGGAGATACTCCATTCTTCCGCCGTTTACCGCAAAAACCAGGCTTCACTCCTCCCAACCGTGTTGAATACCAAGAAGTCAATTTGGAGTATTTAGCACTCTTCCCTGAAAACACGGAAGTTACCCTGGAATTATTGCAAGAAGTCCAACTTATCTCTAAAGCCAAGAAACCTGTTGTGATTTTGGGGCGAGGTGAAATAGAGGTACCTCTAAAGGTGCATGCACATCGTTTTACAAAGAGTGCACGTGCAAAAATCGAAGCAGCCGGTGGCAGTGTAGAAATTGTTGAGCCATAAACCGGATTTGCTTGACCGCTTAGTTCTATTATCACAAGAAATCGGTCATAACAAGGAGATATTATTATGAAGCGCTCTGCTTGGCGTTATCTGTGGAAATCAGAAGATATTCGTCGCAAATTGCTGATCACCCTAGCTCTTTTGGTACTCTACCGTCTTGCTGCCCATGTGCCCGTTCCGGGCGCAGATCGAGCGAGAATTGCTCAAATCATGTCTGGCAGTGGAGCTACTAGCACGTTTATCGGAATTTTAGATATGCTTTCGGGTGGCACAGTTTCCAACTTTTCTGTGTTGGCGATGGGCGTTTATCCTTATATTACAGCTCAAATTATCTTGCAACTTCTCGTTCCTGTTATCCCCGCTTTACAGCGTAAGATGGAAGATAACCCTCAAGAAGGGCGTAAGTGGATGGAGAGATGGACATATATCCTAGCAGTCCCTATGGCTGCTCTCCAAGCCGTTGGCCAAATTCGTATCTTTTCTACTTTGGCTGGTGGCGCAATCATTGCGAATTTTGGGTTTTCGGGAAGTTCGCTTTTGCCTACCCTGGCAATTATTGCTAGCATGACGGCAGGAACAATGTTTGCCATTTGGCTTGGCGAGTTAATTTCTGAGTATGGTATACGTAACCAAGGCTTATCGCTGTTGATTTTCGCGGGTATCGTTTCGCGTATTCCTCAGAATTTTGCTAGATTGATGAGCGACCAGCAAAGCCGCTGGGTGCTCTTGGCATTCATGCTTTTTCTCACTGTCTTGATTATTTTTGCAATTGTATTTGTGCAACAAGGTCAGCGAAATATTCCAGTTATGTATCCAGGACGGAGAGTGGGACGTCGTATGTCCATGCCCGTCAAAGGCACACTCCCTTTGAAAGTGAATATGGCAGGCATGATCCCGTTGATCTTCGCTCAATCCTTATTGACGTTCCCTGCTATTATTGCGAGTTTCTTTGTAACTTCTGATACCGCCTGGGTGGCAAATTTTGCTACTAATATGCAGAACATCTTTGGAGGAACTAGCTCTTGGTATTGGCTCTTCTATTTCTTGATGGTTGTAGGATTCACTTTCTTCTATACTGATGTGTTATTTGCCCAACAAGACTACGGACGAAATCTGAAACGTCAAGGCGCTCAGATACCTGGTGTTAGCCGGGGAGCACCTACTCAACGTTATCTGACAGCGGTACTACGTCGTATCACTTTCCCCGGAGCGTTTTTCTTGGGACTAGTGGCAATCACACCATTCTTGGTCGGTTTACTCCCTGGCCTTGGTGGAAGTTCAGGAACTCTATTGGTTAATTCTTCTGGTTTGCTAATTGTCGTTGGAGTTGTCCGAGACACATTCCAGAACATAGATGCTGAATTAAAGTTGCATGGCTATGATGAGACGTTGCTGGTGAAGTAAGTTCTAAAAGGCAATATTTATGCGATGCGTCATTTTGTTAGGCCCCCCAGGAGCCGGAAAAGGCACTCAAGCGGAGATGCTTAGCGAAGAAGAATGTCTCGAACATATTTCTTCAGGAGCTATTTTCCGCGAGAATTTAAAGAATCAAACAGAACTGGGCAAATTAGCTGCTACGTACATCAATAACGGCGAATTAGTCCCCGATGATGTCACTATTGCCATGGTGCGAGATAGATTGAGTGCCATTACTTCTGAAAGCGGCTTTTTATTAGATGGCTTTCCCCGTACGCGTACTCAGGCAGAAGCCTTAAAAGACGTTCTGCAAGAATTTGACGAAAATCTACGAGTGGTGGCGATTTATATAAAAGTTCCTAGCCAAGAACTGATATCCCGTCTAACGGGCAGATTGACGTGTCGTGCGGAAGGACATATTTTCCACACAAAATATAACCCTCCAAAAATAGAAGGACGTTGCGATCATGATGGCTCGGAACTTTACCAGCGTGATGACGATAAACCTGAAACTGTGAAAAAAAGGATACAGGTTTATTTAGAACAAACAATCCCCGTTATTGATTATTACCAAAACCAAGCTCTCTTGGTAGAAGTTGACGGGAATCAAAGTGTTGAAGAAGTTTCGGCTGCTATTAGATCGGCATTGAAGGTTTAATGGCATTAAAGGAAATATTATGGGACAGAGGGTTTCTATTAAGAATGAGGCGGAAATAGCGAAAATGCGTCTTGCGGGACGTGTTAATGCTGAGGCTTTGCAAGAAGTAAAAGCTTTGCTTCATCCCGGAATCACTACTGCCGAATTGGACAAAGTAGCAGAAACAGTGATTCGTGATCACGGTGGCATACCCACATTCAAAGGATACCCTGGCCCTTATCCTTACCCAGCCACGCTGACAATAAGCATCGACAGAGAAATGGTTCATGGCATTCCTAGTGGGCGTGTATTGCGCGAAGGCGAGATAGTTTCCGTAGATTGCGGGACAACACTTAATGGCTTCGTTGCCGACTCCGCTTTTACAGCAGGAGTGGGCGAAGTTTCGAAAGAAGCGGCACGGCTGATGCGAGTTACCAAAGAAGCGCTTTACAAAGGAATTGCGCAGATGCGTCCGAAAAATTATCTTGGCGATGTGTCTTTTGCTATTCAACGTCATGTTGAAGGACATGGGTATCATGTTCCTCGACAATATACTGGCCATGGGGTAGGGCGAGAAATGCACGAACCTCCTCAAGTTCCCAATTTTGGAACTCCAGGCAGAGGACTTCGCTTGCAGAAAGGGATGACAATTGCTCTGGAACCTATGGTATTAGTTGGCACTCCACATACGCGAGTGTTAGCGGACAGATGGACTGTTGTCTCCAGAGATGATTCCTTAACAGCGCATTTTGAGCATACTATTGCAGTCACCGATGATGAACCACTAGTGTTGACAGCCCTATAAGAAAATTGAAGTATGCCCTAGACTAGATGGTATTGAGTAAGTATAATTATGTCTTTGGCTAACCTGCAATAGGTAACCAAAACAGTGATTTTGGAAAGGAAGTGTGAGATTATGAAGGTATCTTCTTCAGTAAAGAAACGTTGTGCCAAATGCAAAATTGTCAGACGAAAAGGTGTAGTATACGTTATTTGTGAGAACCCGAAGCATAAGCAACGACAAGGATAGGAAAAGATGGCTCGAATTGAAGGTATAGATTTACCACGTAATAAGCGAGTTGAAGTTGGTTTAACCTACATTTATGGTATTGGCCGGGCGCGTTCTTTAGAGATACTAGAAGCGACTGGAATTAACCCCGATACCAGAGTTCAGGATTTAACAAGTACTGAAGTCGCGTCCCTACGTGAACGCATCACAAAAGACTATAAAGTTGAAGGCGATTTGCGTCGCGAGATACAAATGAATATCAAACGTTTGGTAGAGATAGGATGCTACCGAGGTATTCGGCATAGACGAGGTTTGCCCGTTTACGGTCAACGAACACGCACAAATGCACGTACACGTAAAGGCCCCAAGAAAACAGTGGCCGGACGTGGTCGCCGCCGCGGTATGCAAAAGACATAATCCGTTTGGAACTAATCTTTTCATAATGACACTTGTAATTGTGAATGGATAGAAAAAGTTTGAGACAGATGAATTTTGAAACTCGTACAGGGAACCTTTTATTTTGCTTCCCCGCGGCAGTAAGAGTTTTCAATTATTTCATCTGGAGATAAGTTAGGGAAAAATATCTAACGATATAGTGTGAGAGGTAATATGGCTCGAAAGAAGCGTAAATTATCATCTGGACAAGTCCATGTCAGAGCGACTTTTAACAATACGATTATCACTGTAACAGATGATCATGGAAATACAGTTTGTTGGAGTAGTGCGGGATCTTTGGGATTCGACGGTTCTCGTCGGAGTACTCCCTTTGCCGCCCGTCTAGCTACAGAAGAAGCCGTGAAGATGGCTATGGGAATGGGCATACGCGAAATCGATGCTTTCATTAATGGCCCTGGCCCAGGACGTGAGGCTTCTTTGAGGGCTATGGAATCTATGGGATTAAAAATCCTTTCGATTACCGATGTAACCTCTGTTCCTCATAATGGGTGTCGTCCTCCCAAAAAACGCCGTATATAAAACCGCGTAATTGTGTGAGAAACAGAATTAATAACTGAAATTGTAAATAATAGAATTATTGCAGATAAGAGGAAAATTTTTATGTCAAGAAATCGTGAGGCAAAATGCAAAGTGTGCCGACGAGAAGGCGAAAAGCTGTTTCTGAAAGGGGAACGTTGCTTTTCCGATAAATGCGCTTTTGAGCGACGAAGTTATCCGCCAGGCGAGCATGGGCACGGAGCACAATACCGCCGCAGTCGAGAATCAGACTTCTCACGCCAATTACGCGCCAAACAAAAAGTGCGCCGCATTTACGATGTTTCTGAACGACAATTTAGACGCTATTACGAAATTGCCGATCAACGCCGAGGGTTAACAGGTCTGAACTTGCTTCAAATCTTGGAATCTCGCCTTGATAATGTCGTCTATCGTTTGGGATATGCTGCTAGCAGAACACAGGCTCGATTATTGGTGACCCATGGTCATTTCAATGTCAATTCCCGACGTACAGACGTGCCTTCCATGATTATCTCCCCTGGAGATGAAATTGTTGTGAGAGACGGCTCTAAGAAACGAACTTTCTTCAAAAATTTACGCAAAGAAGCTGAAAGTCGGACTCCTGCTGAATGGCTTAACCAAGACCTAAATAACTTAGCTGGTAAAGTTGTACGCCTTCCTGAACGAACGGAAATAGGCGGCAATTTAGACGAGCAACTTGTTGTTGAGTTCTATTCGCGATAACATTTTGGACATTTCGAAGAAAGATCGGATGGAGGGTGTACCATGCTAGGAATGAATGATATGGTAATGCCAAAAATTAGACGTGTGGCAGAAGCTCGTGCGTATGGCAAGTATGAAATTCGGCCATTAGAACGCGGCTATGGTGTTACCCTTGGCAACGCGTTGCGTCGGGCGATGTTATCATCTTTGGAAGGCGCGGCCGTAACATCAATCCGCATTCCAGAAATTGATCACGAGTACGACACTATTGAAGGCGTTCGTGAAGATGTTCTTCGGTTTATGCTGAATCTTAAAAAATTACGCCTAAAGCTCCATGAAGGCGATTTTGCTAGCATATATTTAGAGGTTGAAGGCGAAGGTCTCGTTACTGCGGCGGACATCATTACCCCGCCAGAAGTAGAGATTATCAACCCCGACCTTTATCTATTGACTGTAGATAAACGAGAAAAACCATTAGTCATAGAAATGACCGTTAACCGTGGGCGTGGTTATGTGCCCGCGGAAAAACACAGTGAACGCCTCCCCATTGGTGAGTTACCCATGGACGCCATCTACAACCCCGTCCGTAAGGTCAATTGGGAAGTGGGTTCGGCACGCGTAGCTCGGAGCACAGATTACGACAGTCTTGAAATTGAAATTTGGACAGACGGCACAATTGAACCTGAAGAAGTTCTAAGTGCTAGCGCCAAACTTCTGATGGGACATTTACAATACCTAGCTGGCGTCACGACAGAATCTTTAGCCGCCATGGTTGAAGAAGTTGAAGAAATAGTGCCAGAAATAGAAGAGCTTGAAATACCAATCGAAGAGCTTGATCTCTCTGTACGGGTTTTTAACTCACTCAAACGCACAGGAATTACCACCATTGGCGAAGTATTGAACTTATACGACAAAGGAGAAGATGCACTTCTCTCCATACGTAATTTTGGCGTAAAAAGTTTGACAGAATTGAAAGATAAATTAATTGAAAGTGGCTTCTTCAAGATAGAGGAATCGGAGTAAGAACGATGCGACACAAGGTTGCAGGTAAAAAACTTAATCGAACATCAGCACAGCGAGGGTCTTTACGCCGCACAATGCTCAAACAACTTTTCGAGCATGAGCGTATTCGCACGACACGCGCTAAAGCTGAATTTATTCGGCGCCCAGCCGAAAAAATAATCACCCTGGCCAAAAGAGCACATGATGCTGAACCAGAGCGCCAAGTTCACGCTCGTCGGTTAGTGGCCGCACGCCTAGATAACAACCGAGATATTGTCAAGAAAATTTTTGATGACATTGCCCCCCGATATTTAGATAGACCAGGTGGATACACCCGTATGCTTAAGTTAGGGCCACGTCGCAGTGATGCTGCCGACATGGTAATTCTTGAGCTTGTTGAAGAATAACCCAACGGCACGTTACCAAGCTATACTCGCTTACGATGGGACACGATACAGTGGTTCCCAACGGCAAAGCCCTGAGATAAACACCGTGCAAGGCGCAGTTGAAGAAGCATTACGCAAACTGGCCTGGCCGGGAAAATCTATCTTATTTGCAGGGCGTACG
>Ga0164318_10002956_pt1:0-10000 | contig 15942 bp, 9 predicted proteins | sample GuaBasSedimGuay9_FD_113734 | JGI IMG/M metagenome (GOLD analysis project Ga0164318, IMG submission 113734) | Subseafloor sediment microbial communities from Guaymas Basin, Gulf of California, Mexico - Guay9, Core 4571-4, 0-3 cm | ecosystem: Environmental > Aquatic > Marine > Hydrothermal...
AAAAAAGTCTTGAGACGCTAGATGAGATTTATAAGATTCACGGCCGTCATGCTTTTGCAATTATGGCTCATTATACCTGCATAGGGGCTAGTAAAGAAAAGGTTGATTCTTTCCTGAGTGAGATTCATCGGCTTGGTGTTGAGAATATTTTAGCCTTACGTGGCGATCCACCTGAAGGTATGGAGATTGATGAAGTATTACGTAATTCTCCCTTTCCTCATGCGGTTGACCTTGTGAGATATATTAAGAAAAAGACGGATAAATTCTGTATAGGAGTTGCAGGATATCCTGAAGGACATAGTGAATGCCCCAGCAGGCAGACTGATTTGGAATTTTTGAAGTTGAAAGTAAATGCCGGAGCAGATTTTATTATTACACAACTTTTTTTTAATAATAAAGATTTTTTTGACTTTGAGAGGCAAGCACGGGATATGGGCATCCAAGTTCCTATAATTCCTGGTATTATGCCGATTGAAAATTTCAATCAAATTATAAAAATAACTTCAATGTGTGGAGCAAAAATTCCTGATGAGATTAGAAATATATTTCAAGATTCTAAAGCTACTGATAATGATAAAAGACAGCGTGGTATTGAATATACTGTTAAGCAGTGTAAGGAACTGCTTGCAAACGGTGTACCGGGAATTCACTTTTATACATTGAATAAATCTTCCGCGACTCGTGAAATATTCAGGAATTTAGGTGTAAAAAGAGTCTAAATTGATAACTTTAACATCCCACATTTTAATTATATCCATATTAATAGGGGAGATGTAACCATAAATATATATTTATCTTTTTTATGATACTTCGTGACATACCTTTTACTATTCCACGCGATAAAGTTTTATTAAGGCTTAAGTTTAATGTTAACGTCTCAAAATCGAATGAGAAAATTGATCATTTGATTGATTCTATGATGGATGAAGGATATATGATTGCTCAATCCCGGGCAAGTATTCAGGATTTTTATATAAAAGAAAATAAAATGGAAGAAATTCGTTTAGTGGATACTAATTTTATTATACGTGGTCGTAAAATAGCTGAACATCTTAAAAATTGTTTCAAAATAAGTTTTATGGTATGCACCATAGGCGATGAGTTTACTCAGGCAGTTGAATCACTTTCTTCAGGGGGTGAGATTACGAAAGCAGTAATATTAGATGCGGTTGGTTCTGAGGCAATTGAAGCACTTGCAGACACTGTAACTAATATTATTAAACAAAATGCTAAAACTGAACGGGCGGATATTATAACACGTTTTAGCCCCGGCTATGGTGACTGGCCCGTAGCTGAACAGAAAGAATTGCTTAAAATAGTTGAAGCTAAAAAGATTGGCGTTCGGCTTACAGAGCAATATTTAATGATTCCTGAAAAATCTATTTCAGCCTGCATCGGTTGGATTAAAAGAAATGTAACACCCCCCTAATCCCCCCTTGATAGGGGGGATGTACGAGACTCGAAAGTCCCCCTTATCAAAGGGGGTGTCCCCGTGGTTTCGTTTAATGAACAAAGTGAAGCAAAGAAGTAAAACAGAGGGGACGGGGGATGTAAAAGAGAAAGAATTATATGGACAACATATTAGAGAGATTACATAATGAAATCTTAGTCTATGACGGTGCAATGGGAACGGTGCTTCAGGAAAAAGGACTTTTATTGCCTGGAAAAGCACCAGAAGAGTTAAATCTGACCAATCCCGCTGCTATTGAGGGAATCCATAGTCAATATATTGAGGCGGGGGCTGATATTATTGATACAAATACTTTTGGTGGATTACGGGTGAAACTTGATAAATACGGACTCGGTGATAAATTTAAGGATATTAATTTTAATGCGGTGAAGATAGCGAAAAAGACTGTATCTGGGAGGGCCTATGTAGCTGCAGGAATAGGTCCTAATGAGAAAATGATTTCTCCATTAGGTCCTGTTACTTTTGAAGAAGCAGTTTCCTTTTATAAGGAGTGGATAGAGATTGTTGCTAATTCCGGAGCTGATATTATTCTTTTTGAAACATTTTCTGATCTTAAAGAATTGAAAGCTGCAATTATTGCTGCTCGCGAGGTATGTGATCTTCCTATTCAGGCTCAGCTTACTTTTGAAGAGGGTAAAAGGACAGTTACAGGAACTCCTCCTGATGTAGCTGCGGTTACGCTTTCTGCCATGGATGTACAGATTATTGGAGCAAACTGCAGTAGCGGACCCAAAGAACTTATTCATACAGCAAAAGTCTTCACCAGTTGTTCTGATAAGTTTATCGTTATCCAACCAAATGCGGGATTACCTCAGCTTGTAAAAGGCAAGACAGTTTTTTTCGAAATGCCGGAGACTATGGCTGAATTTGCCCAGGAATTTGTCAAGACTGGCGTTAATGTTATAGGTGGTTGCTGCGGAACGACGCCGATCCATATTTCTGCCATGCAAAGGGCAGTCAAAGGATTAAAACCTACTCCAAGGAAGAAGGAGAGGCTTTTCACTCTTGCATCTCGTACGAAAGTTTTTGAATATAGTGAAAAGCAAGTTCCTTTTGTTATTGGAGAGCGTATTAATCCGACAGGGAAAAAGTCATTTTCAGAAGAACTTCGTGCTCATAAAACGACCATTGCCAGGCGTTTTGCACTTGAGCAGACTAAGAACGGAGCGCATGCTTTGGATATTAATGTTGGTGCATCGGGTGTTGATGAGAAGAAAATGATTAGGTCCATAATTGCTGCTGTTCAAGCAGTTTCAGACCTTCCACTTGTTATTGACAGTGTTAATCCTGAAGTAATTGAGGAGGGATTGAAAGAGGTATGCGGGAAAGCATTAATTAATTCTGTTAATGGAGAAGAAAAAAGTTTAAGGGCAATTTTGCCTATTGCAAGAAAATACGGTGCAGCTATTATGGGATTAACTACAGATGAAAAGGGTTTGGCAAAAACTGTAGAAAGACGGGTTTCTATTACTGATAAAATTCGATTACGGGCTGGTAAGTACGGCATTAATGAGCGAGATATTATTATTGATCCCCTTACACTCACTATTGCGGCTGAGTCTGAACAAGCTGGGTATACTTTAGAGGCTGTTAAGAAGATAAAAACGCAATTTGGTTTATTGACTTCACTAGGAGTCAGCAACGTTTCTTTTGGCCTTCCGAATAGGGATATTATTAATGCACATTTTCTTTCACTTGCTGTTGGCGCTGGTCTTGATTTTGCAATACTTAATCCAAATAATGAAAAGATAATGCAGGTTATAAATAATAAGGTTAAATCTAATCCGGAAGAAGAGGCTGTAAAACATTTTATTAAAGAATCACTTGATTTACAGTTTAAAAATATTCCGGCACCTGAGGGAAGGAAAAAGTATAAAGCAGAGGTCACGGATTCTGTTGACTCTGATATTGAAGAATTATTATATGAGACGATACTTTATGGTGAGAAGGAATCAGTTCTTGATTTAATTGAGGTTGCTTTAAAAAAGGGACTTAAGCCTCTTGATATTAATTTAAATATTTTAATTCCTGCAATCGAAGAAGTCGGAAAAAAATTTGAAGCTAAAGAGTATTTCCTTCCGCAGATTATTATGGCAGCTGAGACAATGCAGAAGGCATGTTCCCGGCTTAACAAGGAAGTGCAAGCAGGAGATAGGCACGCCTCTTCCTTACATTCAAAAGGTTCAGTGGTTATGGCAACGGTTGAAGGAGATATCCATGACATAGGAAAAAATATAGTTATTGCAGTATTAGAAAGTTATGGATATAAAATATTTGATTTGGGACGTGATGTTAAAAAGGACGATATTATACGGGAAGCAATTGATAGGAAGGTTGATATTATTGGTTTAAGCGCTTTGATGACCACTACAATGGTGGAAATGGAGCCTGTTATTAAGGATTTAAATAAAGAGAACAGAAATATTAAAGTCATTGTCGGCGGTGCGGCGGTAACTAAAGAATTTGCAAAGCGGATTGGAGCGTCAGGATATGCTAAAGATGCGGTTGAGGCTGTGCGGCTGATTGAAAAATTGATTAAAGGCGTATGATAAGAATAAATACATACATTAAGAATGAATTAAGTTAATGCGACCCTTTATTTTGTTGTTATTAGTTTTACTAATAGTCGGTTTTTGTTATTATCAGTTTTTTTTTCTAGATACAGGTAATAATTATAACGTCATTGTTATTCTAATTGATGCATTAAGATTTGACCATCTCGGTTGTTATGGTTATAAGAGAAATACAAGCCCCAATATAGATAAGATTAGTGAAAAAAGTCTTGTTTTTGAGAATGCTATATCTCAAGCAACATGGACTAAGCCGTCAGTAACTTCATTATTTATTTCTGATTATGTCAAAAATCATGGTATAACTCTATTTACTTTGGATAATACTGATTATTCTATGAGTAATGTACTTCCGGACTCTGCTATAACTCTTGCGGAAGTTTTTTCAGATGATGGTTATAAGACAAAAGCAGTTATAAGTAATCCTTTCATAAAAAAAGGTTTTGGCCTTGAACAGGGATTCGATGAATATGATTTTACGAGAAAGGATCATGATGAAACATTGAATGCTTTAAGGTGGATAAAAAAAATATTAGTAAAAAATTTTTTTTATATATCCATTATATGGCACCTCATGCGGATTATTGTCCACCTCATGGTTATAAATCACAATACAAAGGAGAAATTAATTTTCGTGGAAAACACCAAAATTTTTTTAATAGCTTCGATATGTCACGGGAAGATATTAGAGAACTTAGAGCTAGATACGACGGTGAAATTAGATATGTGGATTATGAGGTTTATAGACTTTTGTCATACCTTAGGAGAAAGAATATACTTAGAAAAACTATTATAGTTATTACTGCTGATCATGGAGAAGCGCTTGCAGAAAATAGAGTTGTGGGGCATGGGCATTCTTTAAATACTGTTATTCAGGTCCCATTAATTGTTTACTTACCTTGGAATGATCAGAAACATAGGATTAGTAATATTGTTGAATTAATAGATGTCGCACCTTCTATTCTTAAACAACTAAATATCAAGATTCCAAAATCGTTTAAAGGAATAAACATTTTTAATATTAATGACAGTATAGATAAAGAATTCGGTTTTTCACAAATTGGGAAATGGGTTATGATAAGAGACAAGAATTATATTTTTAAAGAAAAGGCAAAATATTTTTCATTGTATGATCTGATCCGGGATCCATTTGAATTTACAAATATTATTGAAGATAATAATGAGCGTACTGAAAACTTTATGGTAGCCTATCGCTCGTTTATAAATAATAGAAGCGAGTTAAAAGTGGAAAGCAGAGAGATTGACCATGAGACAATAATGCAACTAAAATCATTGGGGTATATAAAGTAATAACAAATAGAAGTAACTTGATTAAGCTTTATTTACAATAATAAACTAGACTATTATGAAAAAAATTAATTCAGATATAATTAAATTAAAGAAGGGTAAACAAAAAATCATTGCTCTTACCGCTTACGATTATACCTTTGCCAAATTATTAGATCAGGCAGGAGTAGATATTATTTTGGTTGGTGATTCCGTAGGTATGGTTTGTTGCGGCGAGAAAGATACCAAGAGCGTTACAATTGAACAAATGGTGTATCATACAAAAGCTGTTGTACGGGGTGTACAAAATGCATTAGTTGTTGGTGATATGCCAATCCATACGTTTGATAACCCAGAGGGTGCTATTGTAAATGCACGAATGTTTTTAGATGCAGGCGCCACCGCAGTGAAGGTTGAGGAAGTTAGTAATATTGTGGTAGAAGCATTAATAAACGAGGGGATCCCAGTAATGGGGCATATTGGACTTACACCACAAACGGCTGAAAGCTTTAAGGTAAGAGGAAAAGATAAAGAAGAAGCTGATAAAATATTACAGGATGCGCAGGCCTTAGATAAAGCGGGTGTTTTTTCTTTAGTTCTTGAATGTATCCCTGCGACATTAGCTGAGCAGATTACGAAAGTGGTATCAGCCCCTACAATTGGAATTGGTGCTGGTCCTTCATGTGACGGACAAATATTGGTTTGCTATGATTTGTTAGGTATGTTCCAGGATTTCCATCCCAAGTTCGTGCGGCATTTCTGGGAGGGAGGGCAAGGAGTGAGTCAGGCAGTAGATGCGTTCCGAAGGGCAGTTGAGCAAGATGAATTTCCATCAGATAAAGAGAGTTATTCATAGTGCACGGATAGACACGGATTACTAATATGGATTAACACAGATGTCTGTGTGTATCCGTGTTTGTATCTGTGTAAATCTGTGTTATATTATGACAAAAGAAAAACCAATATATAAGCGTATACGTAAGAGGTGGGCAATTAATCCCAGGACAAGAGTTAAAAGAAGTAAAAAATTATACAAACGCTCTAAGAATAAGCGGAAATTACAAAATGAAATAGACATGGATTAATATTGGTGTCTGACACCAATTTGACTTGTTGGGTAATTATGAATAAGAAGAAAATACTTATAATCGATAAAGATCATGATACATTAAATCTACTTTCATCTCGCCTTGAGGCTCGTGGTTATAGTGTTATTACGTGCGATTCGAGTTTGGGGTCGGTACATATAGTCAATGATGTACTTCCAGATCTTATTTTACTGTATGCCGGCATGGAAAAAATTTGGAATGAGGAACTTCCTCGCATTATTAAGAAAAATACTCATAATTTATTTGTTCCTATTATTATGATGACTGAGCGTGAGCATATTGCAGAACAAATAATGGGTATGCACCGCGGATTTGACGATTTTATGCTAAAACCTTTTAATCCCCTTGAATTACAACTGCGTATTGAGATGAATCTTAAACGGGCTCAAGAGACAGTTCAAGCGAATCCATTGACTAAACTGCCTGGGAATATAGCAATAGAGCATAAAATAAAAGATAATATTTCTTCAGGAAATAAATATTCAGTATGTTATATCGATATTGATAATTTTAAGTCATTTAATGATAAGTACGGATTTGATAAGGGCGATGATGTTATTTTTCAGACTTCGCGTATTATATTGCGGGCAGCACAAGCATTTGGTGATGATGAAACTTTTGTAGGGCATATCGGCGGTGATGACTTTGTTGTAATTATTAACCCTGATATTGAAGAAGCATTTGCTGCCAAGTGTATAGAAGAATTTGATAGGATTATACCAACTCACTATAGCAAAGAAGATCAGGAAGCAGGAAAAATTTTTATAAAGAGTAGACGGGGTGAAGAAGAGCAATATCCTCTTATGAGTATTTCGGTTGCCGCGGTAACTAATATTAACCGCACCTTTACTAATTCCGGAGAGATTGCCCAGACGGCAGCCGAAGTTAAAAAATTTCTTAAGACACAACCCGGAAGTAATTATTTGCGTGATAGGAGAGAGCAGCAAATTGAGTCGTTTGGAGAAGCTGATCAAATATTTAGGGCAGGGAAAGAAAAGAAAGAAACATCAGAGCCGCTGGGGCAAATTTTGTTACATTCAGGATTAATAACAGAGGCACAGCTTAATGAAGCACTGAAGAAACATTTTGCAACCGGCCAGAGGCTTGGAAGGGTGTTAATTCAAATGAAAGCAATTAGCAGTGAAGATGTAGGTAAAATGCTGGAGAAAAAACTTGGAGTGCCATATATTTCGTTAACAAAAATTACTCTTCCTCATAAGTTGCAGCGTTTTTTTACTATTGAATATATTAAAATGCACGGGGTCGTTCCGTTTAAAATAGAAGATAAACGGCTGTATGTTGCTATGATTGACCCATTTGACTTAAACACTATTGATGACATTGAACGTATTACCTCTTTAAAAGTTTTTCCATGTATAGCACTCGAGGAAGAATTTTTAGAATTTATTCAAAGGACTTTTGAAGATATTGGTTAGAAAGATTGTCTTGATGTTATTTGGGTTAATTATTTATTACAAGTAAAATTATGATATATATTTCGCGATTAATTAAGACAGGTTGGTTCATGATGTGGAATGTTTGTGTGAAAAGGCGTCCTTTTATTATTGTGTTGAATCCTACGCTGCGATGTAATCTCCAGTGTGAGGGCTGTTATTCTTTTAACAGAAAACTGGAGAAGAGAAATGAGATGGCAACAGAAGAAATTATTTCACTTATAGAAAAGTTTAAGCTTGCAGGGATACGAGTAGTTGTATTTCATGGTGGGGAACCTACACTTCGTGATGATATTGCATTACTCCTTGAGGCTGCTAAAAAATGTGATATACGGACAGTTATGTGTACTAACTGCTTTTTACTTCCTCTCAAAATTCATGAAATAGGTCCTCATCTTGATGTTTTGTTATGTTCCCTTGATGGTTATGGTGATGTTCATGATAAATTTAGAGGAAAACAGGGAGTTTTCAATGCGGTCTTGCGTTCTATTGAAATGGCTAAGGCATTTGTTCATTGTGATGTAAAAATTTGGGCGCGGCTACATAGAAAAAATTGTAATCAAGTTGAAGATCTTATCCAACTTGCTAAAAGGTTACAGATTAAAATACAATTTTTTCCTTTGGTAGCTTTTGAAGAGGATAAAAAACATCTTAATATGACTCCAGAAGAAAACAAAGAAGCATATAATAAAATTATTTCCTTTAAAAGGAAGGGGTTTCCAATTGATCAGGAATATAGCCATCTGGTAAATATTCGTGACAGAAAACCTTTTGTGTGTAATTATGGATATGCGGCTCTTTTTGCAGGACCTAGCAGAGAAATATATACATGTCCGAGCTTTAATGATAATGAGTTGTGCAGTTGGAAAGATTTTGATCTAGATAAATTATGTGAGTCAGATAAGTATAGGCAAAATATAAAAAGGTTAAAAGAATGTAATTTATGTAGACAACCGTGCGTTATGGAACTTTCTGGGAATCTTGGCATTGCACTATTGAAAAAAGCACTATACCATTTACATACTCCTGTATGATATTAAATAATAATATTACAATAGGTCCAAAGTATAAGTTCTAACAATCGATTAGATTAGAGCCAGAGTTTAATAAATACCCTAAAGCCGCACGTTAAAATTAAGTATAAGACATGAAAAAACTTAATAGTATTGTTTTTATTTTATTTTTATGTGTCTTTCTAGTAGGAGCAACAAATGAAGCTAGTGAGGATAAATACTACAATGAAGGAAAGATGTTTATAAAACAAGGTAATTTAGATGCAGCACTTGAGGCTTTTAAAAAGATTTTATACGTAAATCGAAACCATTCACGCTCTTCTTTTGCTTTAGCAGAAATTTATGAATCACAAAAGAGGTTTAGAAAAGCAGAAAAAGAATATAAATATTGCTTGAAAGTTATTCCCCATGATAAAGAGCTTACTGAAGATGAACGCGAAACATTAATCCAGCTTACTGAGAATAAAATCAATGAATTAAAGTATGTGAGACAAACCGAAAAAGATTTATATAAAAGCAGTTTAAACAGTATTGAGATTAATGTCATTCTATTTGGTTTTACAATTTGTGTTTTTTTAATATTAAAAGTAATATTTGTAATTAAAGAATTTATCAGAAATAAAATAGCTATATATGGCAAGGATAAAATCTGGGTTGATCGTTATTGGGAGCGTCGTAAGGGAAGGGAGATTAAGACATTTTCAAATAAAATGTGGCAATTAATTGGGTGCTGTTTTTTGTTTTTTATAGTGTTTTATGCAGTGAGAATAATTTTGAAATATGGCATAAGAGAATGCTATGATTCAATTTATAATGCATTTATTTCGCTTTTCTTATAATCCTATAGGTATTGGATTATAGACAATTTTCGTTTTAAAAGTAGATTATTTTTGTGTAATTTTGTATAATAGTGAGTAGATAATAGGGTTTGATTTTTATTGCAAATCCTATTATGTTATTAAATTTATATCATATTGAATTTCTGCATGTTAAGGCTTTTTTAGAATATATTTAAGTATGTTCTTTATATTATAAAAAAAGCTTGACACCTATTTGTTTTTTTCATATAATCCTCGGCACTTTTGCAATTAAGAAG
>Ga0164318_10002957_pt1 | contig 15941 bp, 14 predicted proteins | sample GuaBasSedimGuay9_FD_113734 | JGI IMG/M metagenome (GOLD analysis project Ga0164318, IMG submission 113734) | Subseafloor sediment microbial communities from Guaymas Basin, Gulf of California, Mexico - Guay9, Core 4571-4, 0-3 cm | ecosystem: Environmental > Aquatic > Marine > Hydrothermal vents...
AGTTTTGAGATTTTATGAAGGATTATTATAAAATTTTAGGCGTTCCTCGAGACGCTTCAGAGCAAGAAATTAAAAAAGCATATAGAAAACTCGCGCACAAATATCATCCTGATAAAGGCGGAAATGAAAAAAAGTTTAAGGAAATTAGTGAAGCGTATCAGGTTTTGTCTGATAAAAAGAAAAGAGCACAGTATGATCAATTTGGCCGAGTTTTTGAAGAAGGCGCTGGAGGTCCCCAGTCAGGTTTTGATTTTAGTTCATTTTGGAGAGAAGCTGGTCAGGGCTTTGATTCTAATTGGTATAAGGAAGCAAGTTTTGAAGATTTAGGAGATATGTTTGACGAAATTTTTGGATTTGGAAGAACTTCTAAAAGAAAGGATTTTAAAAGAGGTAAGGATATTGAAGTTGATATAGAAATTTCTTTAGAGGAGACTTTGAAAGATAAAGAGAAAATAATTTCTTTATATAAATTTGTTAAATGTTCTCGCTGTCAAGGAAAAGGAGGAGAACCTGGCACTCCAATAAAAGAATGTTTTTCCTGTAGAGGAACAGGAGAAGTTCAGCAAATAAAGAGGACATTTTTTGGTTCTTTTACTAAATACACTATTTGTCCAGAATGCGGAGGAGAAGGATTTAAGCCAGAAAAACCTTGTAATGTTTGCAAAGGAGAAGGCAGAATTAAAGGAGAAGAGGATATAAAAATTTTCATCCCGGCCGGAGTTGATACAAATCAGATAATAAAAATTAAAGGCAAAGGAGATGCCGGAAGAAGAGGAGGAGAATCCGGTGATTTGTATGTTAGGATCTTAGTAAAACCTCATTCAGTCTTTAAGAGAAAAGGGGATGATCTTTATTTAACCGTTCCAATTTCTTTTTCTCAAGCTGTATTGGGCGATGAAATAGAAATACCTACTATAGAAGGAAAGAAAATTTTGCTTAAAATCCCTGCGGGCACAGAATCTGGTAAAGTATTAAGAATTTCTGGAAAAGGAATTCCTCATTTTTCTGGTTTTGGAAGAGGAAGCATGTATGTAGAACTTAAAATTAAAACTCCAAAGCATTTAAATAAAAAACAAAAAGAGCTTTTGAAAAAATTAAAGCAGGAAGGAATATAACTTTTAATTTTTATTTCTTAATTTTTGATTTTTAAACTTATTTTAAATAAAAAATATAATTCCAATAAAAATTTATTAAAAATTAAATTAACAAAAATTAAAAATTAAAAATTAAAAATTATTTATTGCCCCCATAACTCAATTGGCAGAGTAGTAGCCTTTTAAGCTATTAGTCCAGGTTCGAGTCCTGGTGGGGGCATAAGAAAAATCAAAAATTAAATAAATTAATAAATTAAATATAAAATTTCAAAAATACAAATTAAAAATTTAAAAAAATACCAGATAATCTACTATTTTTAAAAAGGTTATTTAAGGGTTATTTTTAGTTCTTCAAAAATTTGAGAATTTAAGAAAGGAGGGGACCAGATTTGAAGATTTTGATAGATTTTTTGAGAATTTTGTGGTATAAAGGAGAAAGTATGGCTTATCCTTATACTTCAAAATTAGTTTTTCCTTTAGAGGACTGGAAAGTAAATTATTGCAAGTTTAGACAAAGGGATGAATATGACGGAAAACTTTGGGGGCTGCATTTAGGAGAAGATTGTATTATTAAACCAGGAACCCCAGTTAAAGCAATAGGAAGAGGGAAAGTAGTTTATTCAAAACTGCATGCTACAAAGAAAAGTCCAAAACAGGGAGGTTATCGCAACTGGGGAAACATCATTATTATTGCCCATAAAAATCCTAAAACTAAAAAAGTATTTTTTTCTCTTTACGGACATCTTGGAAATAGGTTAGTAGAAAAAGGGGATAGAGTAGATATAGGCCAGAAAATAGGAACGGTAGGTCGAGCTTGGTCTCAACAAAACGGCTGGTGGGAAGATGCACATTTACATTTCGCGATTTATACAGGTCCATGGGAAGGAAGGGTGCTGCCTGGTTATTGGAAGTCAACTCAAAAACGGACTAAGTTGAGATATTGGGCAGCGCCAACAAAATTTATCAAGAATTATAGAGTGTGAAAAAATTGTAATTTTTTTGCAAGCAAAGGGCTTATTGCTTAACTTAAACAATAAGCCCTTTTGAATTGCAATTAATTACAATCCAGGGAGCGGAGTGATGTCGCCATAAGCAGTGATGGCACCGAGATCTTTGAGGCGTTGAGAGAGCAAGCGGTGCGAAAACAAATCCCGCTTGTTGCCCACATCGATCTTACTTATCGATGCAATCTGCGATGCGTGCATTGCTATCTCACAGAGGGTAAAAAACAGCTTGAATGCTCTACTGAGGAAATCAAAGATATCCTCGAACAATTAGCTGAAGCGGGTACCCTGTATCTTACCTTAAGTGGCGGGGAAATCTTTCTGAGAAAAGACCTTCCGGAAATTGTGAGACATGCCAGGAAACTGCATTTTGCAGTACGGCTTCTCACCAACGGCACGCTTATAGACGAGGGAATGATTGACGAAATTACTGAATGGCATCCTGAACTTGTTGCTTTTAGTGTGTATGATCTCGATCCAGAGGTTCATGATGCTATCACAAAAAGAAAGGGGTCGCTGTCCAAGACGTTGAAAATTATCAGTGCTCTAAAAGAGAGAAGTGTTCCTATCAAGATATTCTCAGTCTTGATGCAAAGCAATATCAACGGCTATCGCCGGCTGTATAACTTTGCAAAGGAGATAGGAGCTCAGTTCCAAGTAGATTACCGCATCACTCCTAAAACTGATGGTTCTCAAGCCCCTCTTCGGTATCACATTACAGATCAGCAAGTAAGACAGGTGCTTGGCGATCCTATCTTCTCAAAAGAGTACGAACCCGACCCTGATCCTCTTCAAGGATACTCAGGGGTGTTCAATAAAATTCCGTGTGGCGCCGCACACATGTCCTGCTACATTTCTCCCTATGGCGTAGTCACTCCATGCATTCAGGTTCCAATAGAGTGTGGCAGTCTTCGAGAGCGATCTTTCTCTGAAATATGGAGTAACTCTCCCGAACTCAAGGCGTTTCGGGTAATCAGATTCTCTGATATGCCAAAGTGTGCCAACTGTAAACTTTTTGCTTATTGTCGACCGTGTCCCGGCTTGAATCTCGTTGAAACAGGAAATCTGTTCGCTCCGCCTCCAAGAGTATGTAAAGAGGCGGAATACATGAGAACCCTCAACAAGAAAAGGAGGTGAACGCCATGAAAAGGGTAAAGGCCGCTACAACGACAGAGAGAAAGAGGTATGAGAAGCCTCTCATCAGGACAGAGAAGGAAGCAAAAGAACTTTCCTTCAACTGTCCGACAACCTCTCGGAAGTACTGTGGCACGCCTTACTCGCCGAAGAAAGGTAGCTGACAGTACAAAAGCACAAAAGTGCAACGCCTCAAGTTACACAACAACCAAAACTTGGGGCTTTTTATTGCGATTAACCGTTTAATGTGATATTATAACAAAAATATGAAAGTTAAAATTTTAAATCAACTTGCCTGCCCAACCTGTCATCGCACTCTTAAATTTTCAATCCATAAAAAAACAAGAGAAAGAATACTTGACGGCGAATTGCGATGTGAAATATGCAATAAAAAATTTCCTATCAAAAACGGAATAACCTGCTTTATCTCTTCCTGCAAAAAGCCGACAAAAAGAACTGTGCAAAATTTAAGAAAAACTACCCTTGCCCAAGAAATTCCCAAAAAATGGATACTTCTTTTTTCAAGAGAAGAGCGGAAGGCACTTAGGAAAGAATGGCAGTGGATGCTTTCCTCAATCAAAAGAAGCAAGAATTCGGTTCATCTTGATTTTGCCACCGGGACAGGAAGATTTCTAAGAAATATCATTTCAGTGGCAAAAGGAGAAATTGTTGCCCTTGAACACAGTTATTCTATCTGTTTAGAACTCCAGTATTTTTTGAAGAAGATAAAGAAATATAGCAGGGTTTCAATAATATGCGCTGATGCCAGAAGTATGCCTTTCAAGAATGGTGTTTTTGACAGCGTATCTTCTTGGCACGGTTTGAACGAGCCAAAAATGAAAGAAGCCATTAAAGAAGCCATACGAGTTTTGAAAAAAGAAGGATATTTTGTGGCAAGTGGTATTCATTATAGGAAGGGCTCAAAAAGTTTCTTGCGGGCCAAAAAACATAACATTAATTTTCTTACAAAAGAAATGATTGTGAGCGCTTTGAAAAATGCCGGCATTTGTAATATAGAGCACAAAATATTTTTTGAAGGGCGATGGAATGAAAAAGGAGATTATTTGCCAGTGTTAAATGATTGGTATATATCTTATGCAGTAAGGAACCGAAAATAATCTCTTGCAATTCAAATTGTAATTCAAAAGGGCTTATTGCTTAACTTAAGCAATAAGCCCTTTTGAATTATATCTTTATATTTATTTATAATTTTATAACAATAAGCTCTTTAAACAGAGTGTAAATCGTAAAGAGGAAAGAATAGAGAAGGGGAGAGGGGAGAGGAAAAAAGCCCTCTCCTTCCTTAATCCTCCCTCTTCAAAGGAGGGGGAGAAATAAGAAAAGGGGGAGAGGAAAATTAAGGAAAGGGAGAGGAGAAAGGGAGATTAAAAGAAGAAGAAGATTAAAAGAGAATAGCTATACTCTTTTTATCTATTGGACTTTCTAGAATGTTAGTATTCTATGCAACAACTTGTTATTGACTTTTTTATTTGTTAAAATACATTAAAATACAGGAATATGAAATCTAAAAAGGTATTTTTTCAAATTTTTATATTAATAGGTGTTGTAGCAATTTTTAGTTTTGGTTTTTATATCGGCCAGCTTCAAAAACCAGAACCTCCAATTTCAGGAGTAATTAATCAGACCCTTGAAAAACCGGAAGGAGTGGATTTTTCTTTATTTTGGAAGGCCTGGAGAATATTGGAGAAGAAATTTGTTGAGCCGGAAAGATTAGATTATCAAAAAATGATTTATGGTGCGGTTTCTGGAATGGTAAAATCCCTAAAAGATCCTTATACAGTATTTTTGCCTCCAGAAGATACTAAAATATTTACTGAGGATGTTTCTGGAGTATTTGAAGGGGTTGGTATGGAAATTGGCATAAGGAAAGGAGAGCTTACAGTTATTGCGCCTTTAGAAGGCACTCCTGCTCAGAAGGCAGGACTTCGGGCAGGAGATAAGATTATAAAAGTAGATGATACTTATACTAGAGATTTGACTATTGAGGAAGCAGTAAAACTTATTCGCGGCAAAAAAGGAACCAAGGTTACTTTGACTATTTTTCGAGAAGGATGGCACACTGCAAAAGATTTTGAAATTACAAGGGGAGTAATTGAAATACCTTGTTTAAAGTGGAAACTACTTTCTTCAGCAGGTCAACCTGATGGAAAAAAAGATATTGCTTATCTTAAACTTTATCAGTTTAGCGAAAAAGCTTCTTTTGATTTTAAGAAAGCAGCTGTTGAAATTTTAAATTCCAGTGCTGAAAAAATAATTTTAGACTTAAGAAATAATCCCGGAGGATATTTAGAGGTAGCTCAGGATATTGCAGGCTGGTTCTTAAAGCGAGGAGAAGTTGTAGTAATTGAAGATTTTGGTGAAGGAAAAGAAAGAAAAGAATATAAAGCTAAAGGAAATGCTAAGCTTTTACCTTATCCTTTGGTAATTTTGATAAATCAAGGTTCTGCTTCTGGGTCAGAAATTTTAGCAGGAGCATTGAGGGATAATCGAGGAGTAAAATTAATTGGAGAGAAATCATTTGGCAAGGGTTCGGTTCAGGAGTTAGAGAGATTGAGAGACGGCTCCAGTTTGAAAATAACTATAGCTAAGTGGTTGACTCCGAAAGGAGAACTTATTGCTGACAAGGGATTAGAGCCAGATGTAAAAATAGAGATGACCGAGGAGGATTATAAAGAAGAAAGAGATCCTCAGCTAGATAAAGCAATTGAAGTAATTAGAGAGATGAAATAAATAGGATAATCATTCAATTATTCTTAATAATATTGTGTAAAATGTTAAATTAAAATGTTAAAATGAGAATATGAAAATAATATTATTACAAGATATAAAAAACCTTGGGAAAAAATATGAAATAAAGGAAGTGGCAGACGGGTACGCCAGAAATTTTTTATTTCCTAAAAATTTAGCAAAACCAGCTACTGAAAAAATGATGAAATGGTTGGAACTCCAAAAAGAAACCGAAGCAAAAAAAGCAGAAAGTGAGCTGCAAAAGGTTCAAAGTTTGGCTTCCAGTGTTGATGGTTTAGAAGTGGTAATCCCGGTTAAAGTTGGAGAGGAGGGTCAGCTTTTTGAGTCGATTGATTCTAAAAAAGTTTGTGAGAAGATAAAAGAACTTGGGTTTAAAATTAAAAAAGACCAAATTGAGTTAGTTCAGCCAATTAAAGAGCTAGGCGAATTTCCCGTTAAGATTCATTTTAAACATAATTTAGAAGCAGAGATAAAAGTAATAGTTGCTGAAGATGAAGACTAAAATCTAAACAAAAATCGCATTAAATAGTTACAATAGCGAAGCCTATATTATATCGCAGATTATATGAAAAACGGAAATCGGTTGTTAGAAAGCAGAAATCCGTGTAGAAAACGGAAAACAGAAAACAGAAAACCAATTTCTGTTTTCTGATTTCGCTACTATTTTCTGTTTTCTATTAACTGATTTCCGTCTTTAAGCATCGTAACCCTTAAAGTTAAACTTTTTTAGGATTATATATTATGGCGCATTATATTTTCATTACAGGAGGAGTAATATCTGGATTAGGGAAGGGAGTAGCTACAGCCAGTATTGGAAAAATTTTACAAAGCAAAGGTTTTAAAGTTGCTGCAATCAAGATTGATCCTTATATAAATGTTGATGCTGGAACAATGAATCCTCTTGAGCATGGCGAGGTTTTTGTTACTAAAGACGGGGTAGAGTGTGATCAAGATATTGGAAATTATGAAAGATTTTTAGATCAGGACTTAACTTCTGATAATTATATTACTACTGGTAGAATATATCAGACAGTTATAAATAAAGAAAGAAATTTAGAATATAATGGCAGATGTGTGGAAGTGGTTCCGGATATTCCTTTGCAAGTAATTAGTCAAATTAAAAAGGTGGAAAGAAAGAATAAAGCCGATTTTATTTTAGTAGAGATCGGAGGAACAGTTGGTGAATATCAAAATATGCTGTTTTTAGAAGCGGTAAGAATTTTAAAGCTTTTTCACCCCAAGAATGTTCTTTTAATTTTGGTTAGTTATCTACCTATTCCAAGTATAATCGGCGAAATGAAAACCAAACCAACTCAGGGAGCAGTAAGGTCTTTAAATGCAGTTGGACTTCAGCCAGACATAATTCTTGCTCGTTCAGAAGTTCCTTTAGACGAACCAAGAAAAAGAAAAATCTCAATTTTTTGTAATATAGCAAAAGAAGATATTGTTTCTGCTCCTGATGTCGAAACAATTTATGAAATACCTGTTAATTTTGAAAAAGAAAATTTAGGTAATCGCATATTAAAAAAATTTGGGATGAAGCAAAGAAAAAATGATTTAAAAAGATGGAGGGAATTTGTGAATAATATTAATAAGTTCCAAAAATCAATAAAAATTGGAGTAGTAGGGAAATATTTTAAAATCGGTAAGTTTACTTTAATAGATTCTTATATTTCTGTAATTGAAGCAATTAAACATGCTTGTTGGTTTCATAAAAGAAAACCTCAAATTTCTTGGATATCCGCAGAAAAATATGAAACTAGCCCTAATTTAATTAAAGAATTAAAAAGCTTTGATGGGATAATTATTCCTGGCGGCTTTGGAGGAAGGGGAGTGGAAGGAAAGATAAAAACGATTGAGTTTTGCCGAAAAAATAAAATCCCTTTTTTGGGACTTTGTTTAGGAATGCAATTGGCAGTAATTGAGTTTGCTAGAAATGTATGTAGAATCAAAAAAGCAAATTCTTCTGAATTTGTTCAAAACTGTGAGAATTCGATAATTGATGTAATGCCGGAACAAAAAGTTCTTTTAAAAGAAAAAAAATATGGAGCAACAATGAGGTTAGGGGATTATCATTGTAGAATTAAGCCAGGGACAATTAGTTTTAAGGCGTACAATAGATGTAGAGATATATTAGAACGTCACCGACATCGCTATGAATTAAATAATAACTTTAGAGAAATTTTAGAGAAAAAAGGAATGATAATGGCAGGAATTAACCCTCAAAGAGATTTAGTAGAGATTGTTGAGCTTAAAAATCATCCATTTTTTGTTGCTGTCCAGTTTCATCCTGAATTTAAATCGAGGCCGTTAAATCCGCATCCATTGTTTAAAGAATTTATAAGAAGAGCGATAAAATTATAATTTGGATATGCGAATTAATATACTAATTATGCGAACCACTAAAAGAAAGAGAAGATAGAAACAAGTTATTGGAAAACCGAAGTCCGTACAGAAAATGGAAGACAAAAAACCAATTTCTGTTTTCTGATTTCACTACTGTTTTTTGTTCTCTGTTAATTGATTTCTGTTTTCGGCAATATTAGCAAGTCCGTAGATTAGCATATCATTTGTAGATTCGCATTATAATTCGTAGATTAGCATTTCATTTATAGATTAGTGTTATATTATATGACATTAACCACTTTAGCCTTTCTTTGCGAGTTGTTGAATTGTCTAATTCTTTTTGTCGTGAATTTAACTACTCCCTGTTTAGTTGCATAAAGAGTATAGTCATTTCCTTGTTTAACATTTTTCCCTGGAAGAAATTTTGTGCCTCTTTGGCGGACAATAATCATTCCGGGCCGGGCTGTTTGGCCTTCAAAAAGTTTAACTCCTAATCTTTTAGATTCTGAATCTCTTCCTAATTTTGTTGCACCAGCTGCTTTAGTTTTTGCCATAAAATCATTTTAACATCTTAACATTTATAACATTTAACTAATAGTAAAAGTGTTAAATGTTGATAATATATGTTAAGATGAGATGATTCGATTGTTAATGTTATCAAAATTTTTACAATTTGTCAAAAAATATCAGAATGATATAATTTTAGTAATCGGTGTTATTTTAATTTCTTTACTTTCTTTTGCTGTAGGATATATTACGGCAAAACAGAAAGAAAAAGAACCAATTAAATTTGAAAAACGCAATATTAACATACGAATATATACTAATAATACGAATAGATTTATAGATTTATTCGTATATTTGTAAAAATTCGTAATTTCATAGGGAGTTATGAAGATTCCGCAACATATTGTTTTATTTCCAGATGGTAATCGTCGTTGGGCCCGGCAGAGGGGTTTGCCTACTTTTAAAGGACATTGGCAAGGTTTTCAAAATTTGACAAAGTTTTGTGAATGGTGCAGAGATAGGGGAGTGAAGATTTTGACTGCTTTTGGCTTTTCTACTGAAAATTGGAATAGGTCAAAAGAAGAAGTTGAGTATTTAATGAAATTATTTGAGAAAGGTTTGTCTCAAAATATAAAGAAAAAGAGATACGAAAAAGAGGGAGTAAGGGTAAAGATAATTGGGCAAAAGCAAAGACTGCCGAAATCTTTACAAAAAATAATAGAGCAAGTAGAAAATTTAACCAAAGACAATACTAAACTTTATTTAAATTTAGCGGTAAGTTATGGGGGAAAATGGGATATTGTCCAAGCAGTTCAGAAAATTATTAGTGAAAAAATCCCGGCAGGAAAAATCACCGAGGAATTAATAGAAGATTACCTTTCAACTGCTGGCCTTCCTGCGCCAGATTTAATCATACGCGCAGGAGGAGAAAAACGTCTTTCTAATTTTGTACTTTGGCAAGCTGCTTACAGTGAGCTTTATTTCTCAAAAAAATATTGGCCAGATTTTAATGAGAAGGATTTAGACCAAGCTTTAAAAGAATACGATAGGCGACAAAGAAGATTTGGAAAATAATATTCATTCCACAAAAGTGTCCGATCGGACACTTTTGTGGAATGAAAAAAAGAAGAGGAAGAGAAAAAGAAAAAAGAAAAAGAGAGAAGAGAAAGAGTAGAGAAAGGAGAGAAGAGAAAAAAGAAAAATAAAAAATAAAAAATAAAAAAATAAAAAAATAAAAAAAGAAAAAAAGAAAAAAGAAAGATGATAAATACGCATTTTTGCTAAGTTGGTATTAAACTAGTATATGAGTCGGCTATAAGTATAGCGTATTAAATTATACAAGGTTTTTCTTTTTTTATTTTTATTCTTTTAGTTTTCTGCCGCTATGAAATTTTCTATGTATATCTCGAAGCATTTTACTTGTAACATGAGTGTAAATTTGAGTGGCAGAGATACTTTTATGTCCCAAAAACTCCTGGACAGTTCTTATATCTACTCCTTGACTTAATAGATCAGTGGCAAAGCTATGTCGTAAAACATGTGGAGTGGTAGTAATGGGCAGTCCAGTAAGAATAGAGTATTTTTTTATTATTTTTTCAATTGAACGAGGAGTTAGCCTTCGAGGAGCTCCTTTTTTACTTCTATAATTGATAAATAAAGCTTTTTCTCGGTCATTTCGAGTTTCAAGGTATTTTTTTAGCCAAATTAGAGCGCGTTCTGAAAAATAAACAGTTCGAGATCGCCCTCCTTTGCCAATAATTCCAAGCTCCAATTCCTTTGTTTCGGGTTTTACTTTAATTTGTTCTCGATTTAAAGCAACCAATTCAGCTATTCTCATTCCTGTAGAAAATAAGGTTTCTAAAATAGCTCTATCTCTCAATCCTTGAGTAGTTGAAGTATCAGGGGCTGAAAATAGTTTTTCTAATTGCTCTAAATTTAAGAAATTTACTATTTTATCTTTTCCTGTTTTAGAGAGTTTTATTTTATCTGCTGGCAGAGAGAATATATTCTTCGCTGCAAAATAACTTAGAAGAGCTCTCAAGGCGATTAAATAATAATTTTGAGTGCTTCTTTTAAGAGGTTTTTTTGTTTTTGATGGGTATTTACGAGAAAGAAATACGCGATATTCCCAAATATGTTCAGGAGTTAGTTCGTGAGGTTTTAATTTTTCTAATTTGCTTACTTTTAACCAATATAAAAATCTTTTTAAAAATCTTGCGTAATTTTCTTGTGTTTTAGAAGAAAGTCCTTTTTCTATATCAAGCCAGTCCAAAAAATCATTTAAATGCTGGGGGATTGGTTTATTGTTTTTTTTCAACATATTTCAACATATAATAGTTCTCTTAAGTATAATTATGCGAACCTTTTTATATTTATATTAAATCATTTAAAAAGTTAAGTCAAGCGAAAAATTCACTCCCCTTTCTCAAATAATAACAGTAATTATAGATTATTAAAAAATTATTAAAATATTAAAAATTATTTATTATTTTATTAACTTCTTTAACTTTTCCCAAGTTTTTTTCATAATCCCTGGAGTTTTTTCTCTTATTTCTTTCTTTAATTCTTGTTTTTCTTTCTCAAATTCTTTTTCAATAACTGGCGCCTTTTTTTCTATTTTCTTTTCAAATGTGGTTTTGATTTTCTGCCAAAGTATTTTAACCCTAGCACTAATATAAATATTCCAGAAGGATTTTATTTTTTCATACATTTTTTGCCAAATTGGTAAAGCTTCTTCTATGAAGATTTTTTTAACAGCGCTTGGAAGATTTTTAATAAGTTCTACTAAGATAAATTTTGCCTCTTCCAAAGTTTCCGGAGCTTCTGCTGAAGTTGGGATTTGGTTCTGTTGAGCTGCTGAGTATTTCCAAAACCCAAAAACAAAAATGACGATTATGAATAAAATAATGAAAAAATATCTTTTCATTGTTTTTATTTTATAGGTTTTAATAGTATTAATAGTAAGATATTATTCATCTTCTAAAAATTGCCATGGCAATTTTTAGAAGATGATTCCATTAGAGAGCAGGATTCGAACCAGAATCGTTTTAGAAGCGAAAGAATGGGTTAAATTCAAGGAACGACGGCGAAATTGTATATTTTAATATATACGAGGAAATGTTGTTTACTTATAATAAGAAAAGAAGTTTTGCTTCCTCTATTCTTTTTATTGTTTTTTCTTTTCCTAAAATTTCGGCGATTTCAAAAGGTTCGGCTGAACTCTTCTTCCCGGTTAAAGCTACCCGAAAAGGCCATAAAAGTTTTCCTCTATCGCTATGAATTTTTTCTTCTATTCCTTTTTCTATTTCTTTGTTTTGTGCATTATGGTAGCGGGTTTCGCTTGACACAATCCCCCACTCTTCTGCTTCCTTTATTAAAAGTTTTTTTAAAGTTTCGCTATTCCAATTCTCTGTTTTTATTTTAGATAATAAATTTTTTAATTTGTCAAGAGAAGAAACTATCTCTTTATCAGTCATATCTTTCCACCTAAGGAGTTCTTTTTCATAATTTAACTTCTTTTTGAAGAAAAAATCTGTCAGTTCTGAGATTTCAGAAAGTTTTTTTAATCTTTTTTGATAAATAGTCACAATTTTTTCCAACCAATTAAAATCAATAATTTCTGCTGTTTCTTTGATTCTAAACTTTAATTTTTTTTCTTTAAAAAGTTTAAGGGTTTTAGATTTGTTTGCAGGGGTGTTTTTAGAATTATTATTCGCGTTGTTTTCCAATTTTTCAATAAGTCCTGCTTTAATTAAATATGGTAAACACATTTCTGTTAATTTTTCTGAAGTTTTCTGGCGAATATAAAAACCATTTATCCAATCTAATCTTTTAATATTAAAAATAGCACCTCCTTTTTGGATTTTTTCTAATGAAAATTCTTTAATTAAAGAAGCAAGACTAAAGATTTCTCTTTCTGTTCCCGGATTCCACCCTAAGAAGGCTATAAAATTAACTAACGCCTCGCTTAAATAACCGGCTTTCCTAAGTTCCGTAATAGAGGTTGCGCCGTGTCTTTTGCTCAACTTTGTTTTATCTGATCCTAAGATTAAAGGTAAGTGGGCATATTGGGGATGGGGAAAATTTAGGGCTTCTTGGATTAAAATTTGTTTTGGAGTGTTAGAAATATGATCTTCGCCTCTAATTATATGAGAGATTTTCATTTCAAAATCATCAATCACTGCTGCAAAATTATATAAAGGAGTGGATAAATTCTTAGCTATAGCAAAATCACCAATTAGAGCCGAATCAAATTCTACATTATCTCTAATTAGGTCTTTAAAAGCCACTTTTTTTATAGGGGTTTTGAATCGAATAATAAAGGATCTATTTTCCTTTAAATATTTTTTTACTTCTTTTTCAGAAAGCTCACGGCACCTTCCATCATATACAAAGGGTTGGCCAATACTTATTTGATATTGTCTTCGACTTTCTAATTCTTCTTCAGAGCAGAAACAATAATAGGCCTTTCCCTCGTCTAACAGCTTTTTTAGATATTTTTTATAAATTGAAATCCGCTCACTTTGCCTATAAGGACCATATTCTCCTATATATTTTTTTTCTTTATTGTTTATGAATTGATGTTTAGAATTTGGGATTTCTTTAGTTTTTTCTTGAGAAATTAAAGCCGGCCCTTCGTCCCATTGAATACCCAACCATTTTAAATTTTCAATAATATCTCTCTCAAAATATATATTAGATCTTTCAACATCAGTATCCTCGATTCTTAAAATAAAAACCCCTTGATACTTTTTAGCAAAAAGATAATTAAAAAGAGCGGTTCGTGCTACTCCTATATGGAGAGGACCTGTTGGAGACGGAGCGATTCTTACTCGAGGATTTATTATTTTGGAAACATTTGTATCAATTTTCATAATATAATGTTTTAAAATGAATTTGGAATAAGTTTTTTATCTACTTAAATATTCAATAAGATATTGAGCGATTACTTTAGCTGAATCTGGTCGAGAGAAATTTTTAGATGCTTTTCTCATAGCTTCAAGTTGTTCAGGGTGGGAAAATAAGTATTTTATTTTTTCTAAGAAAAAATGAGCGGTAAAGTTTGCTTCTTCTATCACCAAACAACTTCCATTTTCAGCGTAAGTATAAGCATTTTTAACTTGATGATTTTGAGCGGATTCAGGCAGAGGAATTAAAATACTTGGCTTTGAAACGCTAGCAATTTCAAATATGCTTCCTGAACCCGCCCTGCTTACAACAAGATCTGAAATATAATAAGCTTGTTTCAATTCTTGTTCTTTTAGGAACGGAAAGAGATGATAATACGGTTTTAGTTTTTCAGATACTACTATTTCACTTTCTGCTTTAACTTGTTTATAATTTTTTTCTCCACATTGATGAATTAATTCAAAATTTAAAAGAATTTCCGGCAGGATTTCTAAAACTTTATCATTAATTCGTTGGGATCCTTGAGAGCCGCCTAAAATTAAAATTATTGGCTTTTGAAGAGTTAATTTAAACATTTTTTTTGCTTCATCAGTGGATCCTCTTAATAATTCTATTCTAATTGGATTTCCTACTGGTACCATTTTTTTGGGAGGAAAGTATTCGGTTCTAGATATTGGAAAGGAAACGAAAATCTCTATACAAAATTTGCTTATAAATCTATTAGCTAGTCCTGGAGAAACGTCTGATTCATGCAAAAAAATAGGTATTTGAAGAATCCAACTGGCAAGAACTACCGGTAATGATCCGTATCCTCCTTTACTGAAAACCACATCAGGGGCTAAGAAGAAAATATAAAAAAATGCTTGAATTATACCTATAGGAGTTTTAAACACGATATCTATTAAATTTTGCAGTATACTTTTGACCCCGAGATATCTTCTGATTTTTCCAGCTAAAATTGATTTTACTTTTATTCCTTCTTGAGAAAGAAAGATTGAATAATTGTCGTTTGGTCCAACATAAAAAAATTCCAACTCACCTTTTTTATTAGATGATTTAAAAAGGGGGTACTGAGAATCAAGCTCTATTCTTTTTATTTCTCTGACAATGCTAATTATTGGAAAAATATGTCCTCCGGTTCCACCTCCGGTAAATAAAACTTTCATTTTAACATTAACATTTTAATATTTAAACTTGCGTCTAAACATTTTTAATTTAAATTTTGTTAAAATGTCAAGATGCAATATGCTAAGATGACCTTGATATATTTAAAAGTATTCCCAGTCCGACCAATTCTGTTACTAACGCTGATCCTCCATAACTGATAAATGGCAAAGGAACTCCGGTTAGAGGGAGGATTCCGATCATCGCGCCAATGTTTATAAATGCTTGGAGTGTTATCCAGAAACTAATTCCTAAGGCAGACAATTGGGCAAATTTATTTTGGGATTGTATTGAAATTTTAAATCCTCGCCAAAAAAATATCAAGAAGAGAGAAATTAAAATCAAAGAGCCGAGAAAGCCGGTTTCTTCAGAAAAAATGGCAAAAATTGAGTCTACCATTGTTTGAGGTAGAAATTCAAATTGTTGGACGCTGAGCCCTAACCCCTTTCCCCATATTCCTCCTGACCCTATAGCAATTAGAGATTGTTTTATTTGATAACTTATTCCCATTGGGTCAATATCCGGCTTTAAGAAAACTAAAAATCTATTATAGCGATAAGGAGCAATTTTTATTAATAAAAATAAAGCGCTTATACCAGTTAAACCGAGTAGAATCATATGCCAAAGAGGCGCGTTTGCTAAAAAATACATTACAATTCCTATTATTACAATTATCCCGAGAGTGCTGATATCTGGTTGAAGAACTAAGAATAAACTTATTATCCCTATTATTCCTAAAAATGGCAGGAGAGTTTGAGAAATACCAAGCTTCTGATTTATAGTTATATTATTTAAAATATTTTTTATTTTAAATTTAGTTCTTAAAATCTTGGGTTGAGTGCTATTTTTAAGTTTTAAGATTTTTTGTTTGACATTCCCGATGTAGAATTCTTTTTTTGAAAGCCAAGCGGCAAGATAAAGTAAAAAGCTAAGTTTTAGAAATTCTGAGGGTTGAAAAGAAATTGGACCTACAGCAATCCAGCGAGTTGCTCCCCTGAAAGAGACTCCAATTTTA
>Ga0164318_10002958_pt1 | contig 15939 bp, 17 predicted proteins | sample GuaBasSedimGuay9_FD_113734 | JGI IMG/M metagenome (GOLD analysis project Ga0164318, IMG submission 113734) | Subseafloor sediment microbial communities from Guaymas Basin, Gulf of California, Mexico - Guay9, Core 4571-4, 0-3 cm | ecosystem: Environmental > Aquatic > Marine > Hydrothermal vents...
ATTTTTCGCGATTGCTCTTTCGGATGCCGGATACGGAATCGTGCTTGGACTTTTCATGGCATCGGGAGTATGGCTGGCCAAGATCTTTCCGAAAAAACTCAGACGGATGATGATCGTCTGCGCTGGATTCACCGTCATCGTTGGCATCTTGATAGGAGGATGGTTCGGATTCGGAGGAGGAATGTGGGTAAATCCAATCCAACAGCCGATACCTCTCCTCAAACTTGTCATATTCATCGGCATCCTTCATCTGATGCTGGCGATCGGATTGACGGGGGTGCTGAAGGACCTTGTAAGAAGAGACTGGAAAAACGTGCTGTTCAATCGAGTCTCCCGCATGCTGATATTAATAGGCTTCTTCGGGCTGAGTTTCTGCGTGCTGGGCATAGGTCTGCACGAATTTGGGATAAACTTCACGTTCCCCAAGATGGATCTCTTCGCTGTATTCAATCCTCTTATCCCCGGAGATGTCACCGTGTCGATCTTCAGAATCCTGTTTTATCTCGGTCTAATCATCGGCATCATCGGATCTATGGTGAAAGGCAAGGGGATTAGTGGTAAAATTGGCGGTCCGATCAACGTCATTTACGGAATTACCGGATTGATATCCGACGTGACCTCCTATTCCAGGCTTTTGGCGTTGGGGATCGCCACCGGGATAATAGCGTTCTCCATAAACTTCATCATCGGGTTCGCATGGGAGGGGATGATGCCAACCGAGCTCACTCCGCTATCCGCGATCTATGCAACGGTACTGCTGATAGCGTTCGGGTTCATCTTTGTAGCCGCTCACTCGTTCAATATTTTCATCAACTCGCTGGGTGGATTCATTCACACCATGCGCCTCCACTTCGCCGAATTTTTTGGAAAATTTTACGAAGGGGGCGGTGAAGAGTTCTCTCCCTTTAAAGCTAAAAGGAAGTTTACCAAAGTAAAAGGGGGTGAATGACCTGGCAGGTGAAGAAATCATAGCGCTGGCAGCTGGACTCGCGGTGGTAATCCCAGGGATAATGTCCGCCATAGGTGTGGGAATGACAGGAGTAGCTGCGGCAGCGGTTTCCGCTGAGGACCCAAAAAAGTTCTCAAAACTTTTCGTGCTGGAAGTGCTTCCAGGTACCCAAGGAATATACGGCTTCGTCGCTGGCTTCCTCATCCTCATAGGAACAGGCCTGCTCGGGGGAGGAGGGGTAAAAACAGGAGTGGTCGAGCTAGCCGTGCTGGCTGCCGCTGTTCCTGCTATCCTGCAGGGATTTACAGCATATGCACAGGGGAAAGTAGCCACGGCAAGCGTTAGCGCTGTCGCGAAGAGACCAGAGGTATTCGGACAGGGGATAATGTACACAGTCATGGTCGAACTCTACGCCATTCTTGGATTACTGGCGACGATTTTGATCCTCACGAGCATCGGCGCGTTATAAGGGGCGGTGACATTGCCTATCGAGAAAGGCGCCCAGCTCATAGTGGATGATATCTTAAGAGAGGCGAGAGAAAAAGCCGGATCGATAATCCAGGAAGCCAAAAAAGAGGCCCGCACCATCTTGGACGCTGCTCAACTCGGCGCGAAAGAAGAGGAAAAACAGGAGATGAAAAACGCAAAAATCCGCGGAGAGGAGATGTACGAGGGGATACTCGCCGAAAGTCGGATGCGGGCGAAAAAAGAAATCCTTCAGAAACGGGAAGAACTGATAAACGAAACCTTCAAAAAAGCTGAAACCAGCCTCCGGAAGTACTGCTCATCCCAAAGATATGAAGAGGACCTACTCCACATGACGATGGATGCCATCAAAAAGCTCGGAGGATCCAGAGCTGTGATCCAAGCCAACCGTCGCGATCTGAAAATCTTGGAAAAACACGAGGACAGACTCAAGCGGGAGTTCGGCAAGGTTTCTCTTGGTGAAACCATCAAGGCGATCGGAGGAATAAAAGTCATAGCGCCAGACCTGAAAATTGAAGTGGACGAGACATTTGATGGCAGAATGCGGAGAGAATTCGAGACGTTGAGGATGAGGGTGGCAAAGATCCTTTTCGAAGGGTTGAAATGATAGAGGTCATCGTCTTCGTCCTAGTCCTGATGGGAGCTCTCCTCGCCTGGGTCACCATCAGCGCCAAGCGCTCGATGGCGTATGTATTTTGCAATGCTACGGTTAGCGCATGGGAAGCCAAGCTGCTTTCGGAGGCACGCCTGATGGAACTTGTGGAGACCCAGAGCATCACGAACATCTTTTCCGCGCTTGATGAGACCGAATACCGGCCACAGTTCACCGAAATCCAGCGCGGGGGGGAGGTGGACATGATCGCCGTGGAGAAAGCATTCATGGAAAATCTGAACATGCGGTACAGCGAGTTGCTGTCCATGGTACCCCGGGAAAGAAAAGATATCGTCATGAAAATTTTGCAACGAAGAGATCTCATGAATCTTAAAACGATCGTGACCATGATTCACGAAAAGGTACCTCCCGAACAAAGAATTCACCATCTAGTGCCCTCTCCCACCATGTCCCAAGAGAGACTCGAAATGCTAGCATCGGCAGAGGACTTTAATGAGTTACTCGAATTTCTAAAAGGAAGCGAATACTTTGACGTTGTGGCGGGATCACTTGAGGACTATGAAAAGATAGGGATCACAGCCATGATATCAGCACTCGACATGAATTATTACAAAAATCTATGGAAGGAGGTACTGAAAAAACGTTCGCAGCGTTCAATCCTGAAGTCGATGATAGGATACGAGATAGACTCGGCGAATATCAAACTCATCTTGCGACTCAAACAGGAAAACGCGCGCCCAGAGGAGATCGAAAAGCGTCTCATAAGACCATCTCACGAGCTCACAGAGGAGATGCTCAGAGCCATGATAACGGCGAATGACATCCGCTCCGCGATACACATGATCCGCATCACCACGCCGGGAAGTGTGCTGTCCAACGCCATCACACAGATAGAACGAGAGGGGGTCCAAGCAGCAGAACGGGCTCTGGATGAGGGCCATCTCAAACTATGTAGATGGCTCGGGCTCACAAAATTTTTCAGCATAGCACCGGTGATCTCCTACATCAAACAAAAAGAGGCAGAGGTGAAAAATCTACGTGCGATAATCAGACTAAAGATGGATGGGTTTCAGCCACAAAAAATTAAGGAAAAAATGGTGAGGGTGCCAAAAATTGAGCTATAGAATAGCCGTGATAGGTGATCTGTCCACATCTACCGGAATGGCGTTGGCAGGAGTATCATATACGCACGTGCACAAAAGCAGGGAAGAAACTCTCGAAAAATTGAGAAAATTTCTAGAAGACGAGAGTATCGGGCTGGTTTTACTGACCTACCGCATTGCCGAGGAGTTGGAACCGGAATTCGGTCAGCTGATGCGTGGGAAGGGCATGCTTCCTGTGGTCCTCAAAATCCCGGACAAAACTGGATACATGCCGTCGATCGATGAACTCAGCGAGGTAATCAGACGAACCGTCGGAACCGAAGTCACTATAAAAGGAGAGATGAGGTAGATGGCGACGAACCTGACAGCTCCTCCAACCCGTATGGAACTCATAAAGCTCAAACGTAGGATAGACCTAGCTCAGAGAGGACATGACCTGCTCAGAGAGAAAATGGACGCTCTGGTGATGGAGTTCTTCGATGTGCTGAGGAGGATTCAGGATTCGAAACGGGTAGCGATCGAACAACTTCACAAAGCGCACCAGGCGCTGAGCGAGTGCTTCGCCGAAATTGGGACGATCGAGACCCTAGAGTCCGCCAGGGAGACCATCCGCGATGCCAGGTTGGAGATCTCAAGCCGTCACGTCATGGGTATCTCGGTACCGATGATCGAGGATGTCGAAATGAAGCGTGACGCCCTAGCCAGAGGGTATGGCTTGCACACGACATCCTCTGCACTTGACGAATCAGCCAGAGAATTCGAACTTGCCCTCAAGCTTTTGATCAGGTACGCAGAACTAGAGGCTTCCGCCTTCGCCATAGCCAAAGAACTGGAAAAGACCAGACGCAGGGTAAATGCCCTTGAGTACATACTGATACCGAGACTGGAGCGGACCATCAAGTTCATATCGATGAGGCTAGACGAAATGGAGCGCGAAAACTTCACGAGGTTAAAACGAATAAAAGCAATACTTGAGGAACGCAGATAACTATGGATCGTCTGATCAAGCTGGAACTCGGTAGGCTCAACGCACATCTCCCGAGGAACCGTGTATCGCTGAGAGAGGCCCTCGCTTCCCCAAACCCTGGGGTGAACACCCTGGACGGGAGCAGACATGTGTTCAAGCGGGAAGAGCTTAGGTTTCTCGCCGGACTTTTACCTGAGGACAGATGGGACGAATTACGGCTTCCCATTTTGATATCATTCGAACATGGGCTCGGCAGAGGCGCCGCCAAAATAAAGGGAAACGTGGAAACGTGGATAGCCGGAAAAATCTTGGGCAAAGAGGCCGATGGGGAAATGGTGATCTACAGACCAGAGGTCCTTCTCTTGCGAAGAAAACTTCCAACGACGACCCAGTATGTCTTCAGGTGAAAAATATGAAAACTGGCAAACTGACCGTGCTCGCAGCGCTTTTCTACCCACTCGTCCTCTCAAACTTGGCGGTTGGATTCTTAGCCTTCGTTATGATCCTCGCTAAGCTGGATCCTCTCTTCATCTCTACCGCGATCCTGTGGTTTTACTTCACGTGCGTAACTTCGATTTACCTCGTCTCTGAACGTGCACTCAAAACATTTGGGGTGCACCGAATTTTTCTCTGCCTCATGCTCGTCATCGGAACTCTTTCGATCATCTCCACATTATTACTTCTTCTGAGATGATTCTCGACCTCGAAGAATTCCAGTGGCTCTGGAATGCCTCCACCCTATGATCGCGCTGGCCATCCGAGCATATACTGGCCGTGTCAGAAACACGGCGATCAGCAAACCGGCAATTGTGATGATGGCAAACCCTCTCATCGCTCCGAAACCAAGCCAAGCGAGCATGGCCATGGCCGCCACGGTTGTGGCCACTGCGACAAATATTATCCCAAATGCCCGGGAGACCCTTCCCCTTAGGTTCACCGTCTTTGCTTCGGGTAGACCTCCCCTGAGTATCTCGTCTGTTATAATTATCTGGTGGTCGACCCCGGTACCGATGACGATGATTAGACCTCCAAGTTCGGGCAGACCGATGGACCAATGGAGAACGGATGCCGTCCCGAGGGTGATCACCAATTCACATATCATGGTGGCTATAATAGAAAAACCAATGAGGATGTCCCGATATCGGAAGTACACAAGTGCCCAGACCCCAATAAGTGCCGCCATTCCTGCAATAATCGCCTCCCTCAGAAACTCCGTGCCCAATCGGGCATCTATGGACGTCTCACTTTCATACGAGATGTTGACGGGCAACCTCTCCGACAGCACTAACCTCAGGTTCCTAGCTTCGTTCATCGCCTCCTCCTGCGACGCACGAGTGATGGTGATCACAAGCTCCTTAGTCACCTCCCCGGAAGCGAGGCGGGACGCCAAGCTTGGACTGATCGTCACCACGCTCTTGAGACCACATGCTCTCTCGATCCAGTCCTCGACACTTTCGTCTGTAAGCCTGGAGATGTTTTCGACCTCATAGTCTGAAGGTATATTTTCAACTACCTCATCAGGAAAATCACCGAGCAGGAGAACCTTTAATTTCAGGCCAACCTGATTTTCCAGAAACTGTCTGGCCGATGACGAGAGCTCCCCCACATCGCTCCCAACCGCAGAGACGTTTATGGGGTATTCCATCCCCTGTTCAGTCATTCCCTTGAACATCTTTTCACTGGTGTCGTATACGAGCGAGGCCGGAAGCTCGCTCAGGATATCGCTGTCGAAGAGCACTATGGAGTCGGATGGACGGTCAACATAAATCACAGTCGGGTAGTTGGCCTTGCCTGCCGCTGCATCCCTGAAACGCGTGGCTCCATCATTCGTCAACCTGAAGGGTAACTCGACCGTCTGAGACCCAGGAGCACTTGGATACGGCGCTCCTACGCTCACTATATCCTCTCCGCGCAGCAGGACCTCGTTCTCAAAGAAAATTTCGAGCCGCCCGGGCTTTCCAAGAAGGGTTTTGGCCTGTTCGGTGGAGAGTCCCGCGGCCTCAAAGAGAACCAAGTTGGCCCCCAGTGCCCTGAACTGTACGCCAAGTGTCCCATATGGATCCACCCTAGTCTCGAGGATGGAGATCACCTCATCACGGGTCGCATCGCTTATCGTCTCTTCTATTTTCATAACGGTGCCGAGATCCCCGATTATCTCCTCGAGCATATCTGAGGTGACCGGTCTCCCGATTTCTGCCACAGCCTGTCCAGTTGATGAATCAAAACTTATGGTCTTGATGCTCACATACAGATTGTCCTCGAGTTTCTCCACCATCAGGGACCAAGCGTTTTCCACATTTTCCTGATCTATCTTGAATGTGACGTGATAAGCTTCAAGCCCCAAGATTATCCTAGAGCCACCGACGATATCCACGCCAAAGCTCAAACCACGTGTGTACTCCGACGGCCATCCGATCGCCTCCTCCACCCTCGGGTCGACCTCTTTCCACGGACTCCAGACCAGCATGACCGACAGGAAAGCCACGAGCAGCATCAACAGGACCCGCCGTTCTCTAAGTACTGACATGATATCCTTTCCTCCTCTGTCGTTCAACATGGCGCAGGAGTATGGCCGCGTTCAGGAACCACGTGTTGAAGATATCGATGATTATGCCGAAGATCAACACCGCAGTGAGCTGGGAAAGTTGCGGAGCGGTCGTGATGACATTTAGCGAGACGATCGGTATCAAAGTGCTACAGTTCATCATCAATCCGGTGCGCATCGCGTCGACCACCCTCCGCCTAGGCTCGTCCTCCATTCTTTTGAGCACGCGTGTGGTGAGAAGGACATTCGTGTCGACAGCGTAACCTATCAACATCAGGAAACCGGCGATCGATGCCAAACTGAGCTCAACCCCGAAGAGCGCCATGCACCCGAGTACCCCCAACATATCAAGCGCGACGGAGAGAAGGATCGCCCCTATGGTGATCCGTTTCCGGAACGCGATGAAAACTATTACCGCCATAGCGACGAACGCGCCGATGAGGGCGTTTCTGGCCTGTTCGGAGTAAAGACCGGTGATGGTCGGGCCCATCGTCTCTATCGTGATGGCGTCCTCGAGAATACCGAATTGACCCGAGAACATCGACTTGACGAGATTCTCTCCGTTATCGTCGAGTACGTTGTCCGTCCTTATGTCGAGACCGTTCTCGATGGGGTCCACGTCCACGTCGCTTCCGAGCAGATTCTCAACGGCGGCCTCGACATTCTCGATGTCCGGAAGATTTTCCCCACTCACACGTATCAGGGATCCACCCCTGAAATCCCTGCTCACCGGAAAGGCGCCAGATGCCAGAGCCACCAAAGTGACGGAACTGAGGAATATCGCCAACGCCAACGGAATTGCTGCCAGCTGACGCCCGCTCAGACGTTGCTGAGGCCATGCGAGCTTCATGTTCAGACCCTCTTATTATTTTTAGATATGGGTAAATAACTTGGCGGGGAGGGCACCGTGATAGCTGAAGGGGAACGGATCGTATTAATTGACGAACGCGGAAGGAGATATTTAACAAAAGCGGAGAAAAGACAGCTTCAGACGAACTTTGGAGTGATCGAGCTCGGTGAGGCAATAGGGAAAGAACCAGGGGAAAGATTGAGGTCCCACTTGGGCAGGGAGTTCGTCCTACTCCGTCCGTCCATCGTGGACTACCTACAAAAAATTCGTCGTGTCCCCCAGATAATGCTCCCGAAGGATTCGGCACAGGTGGTGGCCAACACCGGAGTGGGTCCTGGAAGTCTTGTGGTTGAGGGAGGGACAGGATCTGGATCGCTCACGATATTCCTGGCAAATCTCGTGAGACCAAATGGGAGAGTGACGAGTTACGAGATCCGGGAGGACTTCGCCAAGATAGCAGAGGAAAACGTCAAACTGGCTGGCCTGAGCGATGTGGTGGAGATAAAACTCAAAGATGTTTGCGAAGGGATAGACGAAGAAAACGTAGATCTTGTGACCTTGGATATCCCACAGCCGGAGCGTGTCCTGCCACACGCCGAGCGAGCGCTAAAACCAGGTGGGTATCTGTCGGTCTTTGCACCGTGTGTTGAGCACTTGCAACGCCTTTACCACGTATTCCCCGACTTCAGGTTCGCGAACATCAAAACCATCGAGTGCCTGGTCAGAGAATTCGAGATAAGCCCCAAGTGCACAAGGCCAAGCACGCGTATGATAGCCCACACTGGTTATCTAACGTTCGCCAGACGTATATGAGTGGGAGTCCATGTCCTGATCCCCTTAGGACACTTTCTTACATTTATATCCATAATACAAAACTCCCTCCTCACCCTCCTGCCCCATTCGCCTGAAGACGATCTCCACCTCATCTCCAATTCTGACCTCATCTGGTCCACAATCGGTCACCTGAGCTGTGATGCGTGGACCATCCTCCAGCTCCACTATGGCAAGCACGTACGGCACTTGATCCTCAAACCCCTCCGCTGCCACATGGACTACCGTATAGGATATCACCTTTCCACGGGGCTTCAGCTTGTAGGGCTCCAGTTTTCCCACGCGCCTACAATTCGGACAGAGGTATCTTGGAGGAAAGTGAACCTGATTGCAGTTTCCACAACGAGTGCCGATGAGGTTATATCTGCTTGGGATCTCGCGCCAGAAACGTGGGACGGCCAACTAGTCACCCCTCCTGAAGATGTGAACCACTGCTGTTCCTCCAGAACCTCCCACATTGTGGGTCAGTCCTATCTCGGCGCCCTTGACCTGTCGTTTTCCGGCCTCTCCGCGAAGCTGTTGGACTATCTCCGCGGCCTGTGCTATGCCGGTAGCCCCAACGGGATGTCCCTTTCCTTTCAGTCCTCCGCTTGTGTTCACGGGGATTCTCCCTCCTATCGCGGTTTCCCCTTCTTGAGTCACCTTACCGCCCTCACCCTTTTTACAGAACCCGAGATCCTCTATGGCTATTATCTCCGCTATGGTAAAACAATCATGTACTTCTGCTAGATCCACATCCTTTGGTTCTATCCCGGATGCTTTGTAGGCCATCTTAGCCGCCTCCCTCGCCGCTCTCAAACTGGTAAGCGAGGCTCTGCTGTGAAGCGAAATGCTGTCGCTGGCCTGTCCCGTCCCAGCCACCAATATCGGAGTATCAGTAAATTTCCTAGCTTTTTCGGCAGGCGCCAAGATCACGCACGCTGCACCATCCGTGATCGGAGAACAGTCAAGCAGCTTCAGAGGCAGAGTCACGGGAGGTGATTTGAGCACTGAATCTACCGTGATCTTGGTGTGGTACTGGGCGCACGGGTTCAGACAGGCATTCTGGTGGTTTTTGACTGCAACCATCGCCATCTGTTCCTCCGTGGTTCCAAATTCGTACATGTGGCGGCGGGCCATCAGGGCGTATAGGGCTGGAAAAGTCGCCCCGACGAATACTTCCCACTCCTGATCTGCGGCGGTCGCAAGTGCTCCCGTCGCCTGTCCTGATAGGATATCCGTCATCTTCTCGATGCCGGCAGCGACGACGAAATCGTGGATGCCTGAGGCGACCGCGATCACGGCCTGGCGAAGAGCAAGACCACCAGAAGCACAGGCCCCTTCAACGCGTGTAGATGGAATCGGCACCAGTCCAGCGTGGTCAGCTATGAGGGAGGATATATGTTCCTGACGGATGAACTGACCCGCAGACATATTTCCCACATACATCGCGTCTATCTGTTTTCCATCGATCTTGGCGTCTTCCAAAGCGCGGGCCCCTGCCTCTATCATCATCTGCCTGAAGGACACGTCCCAAAGTTCTCCAAACTTCGTCAATCCAACACCTATTATGGCCACGTCCCTCATTTTATCTCACCAGCAACTTTCTGTACTTGGCATAAGTGGAATAATCCACATATGCCTTTGTGTTCACGTAATCAACTACCTTGGGAGCCCGATCACGTTTTTCCTCTATCGCGTCCTTCACGACCATACTGAAGGCATCGCTTCCAGCACCGGAACCGAATGAAACGACGAGAACACGATCGCCCGGCCTGGCCTGATCGAGAACGGAAGCCAAGCCTATCAGGGAAGCTCCCGAATAGGTGTTTCCGATCTTCGGCGTCAAAAGACCGGGCAAAACTTGCTCCTTGCTGAACCCAAGCTCCGCGGCGGCCTGCAACGGAAACTTCCCGTTCGGCTGATGAAACACGGCATAAGTAAAATCTTGGGGAGTGAATTTGAGCTGCCGAAGCAAACCGTGGGCCGCCGAAATCACGTGTTTGAAATAAGCTGGTTTTCCCGTGAATCTTCCTCCGTGCTTTGGATATGGTCTCATCTCCCTCCTCCAAAAGTCAGGCGTGTCCGTAGTGTAGGAATATGTACCCTCGACCATGGCCAAGGATTCACCGTTGTTCTTTCCCACTATGAAAGCTCCGCCGCCTGCCGCCGCCGTGTATTCCAAGGGATCACCCGGAGCACCCTGAGCGGTGTCCGCCCCTATTGCCATCCCGTATTTCATCATTCCTGCCTCTACGGCACCTATACAAGTTTGAATTCCAGCCGTTCCAGCCTTGCAGGCAAACTCAAAATCAGCTGCCGTGAGCCGTGGGGTGGCCTCAATTGCTTCCGCCACTATCGTGGCCGTGGGCTTAACCGCGTATGGGTGAGATTCCGAACCCACGTAGATTGCACCAATTTCCTGAGGATCTATTCCAGCGCGCTTGACCGCATTGCGTGCCGCTTCAACTGCTATCGTCGCTGTGTCCTCATCCGGCGCTGGGACCGATTTTTCCTCGACCATCAACCCCCGCTTTATCCGTTCTGGATCCTCTCCCCAGATTTTGGCTATCTCCTCAACTTTAATCCGATATCTCGGGATGTAAACACCATAACCGACTATGCCCACATTCATCGTGAGGACCACCTTTTATCTCCATTCTGAGCAATTTTCTTGTTTATGGTTTTGTGGGTCGATAAAAAGCTTTCTACTGTCGAAAAAAACATCGACAACTGACGTAGTAAACAAGCGCAGACCTATCGAGCACACTTCCGGAGATTCTCCAAGAGGGCCTCCACGGACGGAAGTTTGGAGATCACCAACGGCACCTTGAGAAGTTCTGCTATTTTCACTCCGACTGGATCAGCTGTTTTCAGCCCTCCGTGCAGGAGCACCATTCCAGGAGTTATTCCTATGACCTTTATGGCGACCATCGGGGACCTACCCGTGGTGACTCCCGTAAAGACGAGCACGCGCTCTGTCGTGAGCCCGTATAAGCGGCGGAAATCGTCACTCGAGAGCCCAAGAACCGCTTTGTGGCTGTCTATTACCGTATACCCAAAAAGCTTCCTGCTGAGCATTTCCTTGTTGACCACTATCTCTCCATTGACTGCTTTGCAGATGGTCCTCCCATCCACAGGTTCGCCAAACTCCCTTATCTCGAGCACGACATCCGGAGGTAATCTGGTCCCAAACACATGGGAAAAACTCCTCAATACCTCTCCGCCCTTTTTCTCATCCATCTCGAGAAACGCCTCCACTATGCGTTTGATGGTGGCTGCGCCTGGGGACTTCCTCCTCCCGGCTTCGTAGTCGCTTATAACGGATGGAGAGATGTGGATGATCTCCGCTAGGGCGGTCTGGGTCAACCCAAACCTCTCTCGCCACCGTTTTAGGGCCGCTCCGTGGTCCTCTGAGAGCGTTATATCACCTGCAATCCACTTGGCGGTCCTCTCCCTGACCTCTGTCATGAAACCAATGTTATCTCTCTCACCAAATGAGATAAAAAACCATGACGAAGACGTTCATGCTCCTTTCTGGCCCGTGAGCTTAAACACGTCGGCTTTGGTAATGATTCCGACCGGCCTCCCGTGATCGACCACGACCAGAGCGGGTTCATGCTCTAACAGGTGATACGCAACTTCGATATTGGCATCCTTACTCACGGTGGGGAAGGGATTGTCCATCATCTCGGTGACGCTGCGCTTGAGCAGTTTTGATATGTCCTCCCCGGAAGTTATCCTGTGGATGAACGTCGTCTCGGATATGGATCCAACTTGAACGCCACCTTCAAGCACCGGGAGCTGTGAGATATCGTTTGACAACATCAAACGGATGGCCTGTTCTATCTTGTCGTGAGGTTTTACTGAAATTATTGGTGACGACATGAGCTCTTCCACCGTGGTGCGTCGCCCGCCGGTAGTGGCCCGCTCGAGGGCCAGAGAGATTTTCTCGAGTGTGGAAACCCTAGGATCGGCCTCTCCAGCCTCGATCTTGGCTATGTACGCCTGCGTCACACCCGCCAGCTCAGCGAGCTTGGCCTGAGTCAGCCCGGCCCGGATGCGCGCCATTTTTACCTCGGAAGGCTTCAAAATTGCCAACTATTCCCCCCAGTTATATTTATATCAAAACCTATAAATACTCTTGACAGACCAAAAAGCAAGAGGCGTGAGTTTGACGAGAAACATCGTGGTCGAGGAGTTCAAGCAAGCGCCACTGGAAGATCAAAAATTGGAGATCGTTGAAAGGAAAGGAATTGGACATCCAGATTCTATATGTGATGCCGTCCTAGACAGCGTTTCAGTTGAACTCAGTAAGGAATACCTGAGAAGATTCGGTGTGATCCTGCATCATAACGCGGACAAGTCGCTGCTGGTGGCAGGTGAGGTCGAAACGCGGTTCGGAGGGGGAGAGGTAAAACAACCCATGCTTCTCATATTCGGAGATCGGGCCACCGTGGAGCTGGAGGGAACCCAAGTCCCGGTAAAGGAGATAGCCATCAACGCGGCGAAAAAATGGATAAAGGAAAACTTGAGGTTTGTGGACCCCGATGAACACATTCGATATCAGGTCGAACTTAAACCTGGTTCTGCCGCACTGACGGACATTTTCAAACGGGGGGGACAGATCCTCAGCGCAAACGACACCTCAGCTGCCGTCGGATATGCACCGATGACCCCTACGGAGCAACTCGTGCTGAAAACAGAGAGGTTCCTCAACTCGAAGAAATTCAAAAAGGAGTTTCCCATGGTCGGAGAGGACGTGAAGGTGATGGGATTCCGCAAAAACCATGATATTACCCTGACGGTTGGGGCGGCATTTGTCGACAGATTCGTCGAGGGCGAAGAGGACTATTTCAAAAGAAAGGAGGAGATCCTCGAACAGTTGCGTTCTTTTGTGGGAGAAAATGGGAACTTTAAGCGTGTGGAACTGAAATTAAACACCCTGGACATGAAAGGAAGAGGTGTCGATGGAGTTTACTTGACAGTGCTCGGCACCAGTGCTGACGGCGCTGACTCCGGACAGGTGGGGAGAGGCAACAGGCCGAACGGGGTCATCCCGCTCAACCGTCACGTTGGATCGGAAGCAGCTGCTGGAAAAAATCCAGTCAGTCATGTTGGGAAAATATACAACATTCTGACCCATAAGATCGCAAATGAGATTCACTCCAAAGTTCCTGACCTGAGGGAGGTCTACGTGTGGCTAGTGAGCCAGATAGGCAAACCAATCGATCAGCCCGCCATAGCAGCAGCCCGTGTCATCACCAAACAAGGGGTGAAGCTGGACAGTGTCAGGGACGAGATAAGGAAAATTGTGGACAATGAACTTGAACGTATAGGTGAATTCTGCGAGGATCTGGCAAAAGGGAAATATCCCGTGTGTTGAGATTTTGTCCGTGGACAAACTTTTTGATACATGCTCGTAATTTTCGTTGGTGGTCAAATATTCGAAATTTTACATCGCGATGGATTGGGTAGGATCGGCAAGCTAACTACGGCTCATGGGAAGGTGACGACACCCACATTGATGCCAGTCATAGATCCATCAAACGTCATCATGACCCCAACCGAGATCCGACAAGAGGTTGGTGCCGAGCTGATGATGACGAACGCCTATCTGATCAAAAAACGTTATGGTGGTGAAGCCGTGGAAAATGGTGTGCACGGCATACTTGGTTACAACGGTCCAATAATGACCGACAGCGGTGGATACCAAATACTTCGCTACGGGAGCGTGGAGACCTCACCGGAAGACATCGTCAGATACCAGGATGCGATTTCTCCAGACATAGCCACGATACTCGACGTTCCCACGGGTGCACACACCACAAGAAAGAAGGCTGAGGAAACCGTGCAGATCACGACCGAACGGGCCAGAGAAGCCATCAGATTGCGTTCGAATCAGCGGGTGATGTGGTGTGGGCCAGTGCAGGGGGGACTCTTCTGTGACCTCGTGGCTAAATCCGCAAGGGAGATCGGAAAGCTCGATTACCACATCCATGCGATAGGAAGTCCCGTAGAGCTTCTCGAAGAATACAGATACGCCGAACTGGTTGACCTCGTCATGACCGCAAAGCAAAATCTTCCCCTTTCCCGTCCGATCCATCTGTTCGGAGCTGGACATCCGATGATGCTTGCGCTGGCCGTCGCTATGGGATGCGATCTTTTCGACTCCGCAGCGTACGTGCTTTACGCGCGGGAGGGGAGATACCTGACACCGGAAGGTACTTTTCACCTAGAGAAACTTTCATATTTTCCATGTGAATGTCCCGTATGCGTAAAGAACTCACCGGAAAAAGTACGCGAGCTGTCTGAGGAAAAACGAGTAAGGTTCTTGGCCACACATAATCTCCACGTGACATTTGGAGAGCTTCGGCGCATACGGGAGTCCATAATCGAGGGAAAACTATGGGAACACGTTCAGGTCAGGTGTCGAAGTCATCCACTACTGTTGGAGGGGTTCAGGAGACTTTTGAGGTATTCCAGTTTCATCGAACGTTTCGACCCGGTTACCAAAAAATCCGCTTTTTACTACTCAGGAGGAGAATCCGCAATGCGACCTGAGGTGCTGCGTCACTCACGCAGGTTAGAGGAGAGATACAGCCCACCGCCACTGCCCGTATTGGCCATTCTGCCCGCGTTTGACCGTGAACGGCCAAAACTTCCTGAGCCGGAGAGGACACACCTGGTGAGGGTCATCCCCCCTTTTGGGGCTATCCCTGAAGAGCTGGACGAGGTATATCCTCTCGGACAGCTTCAAGTGCCTAAGGAGCTGGATCCTGAACAGATCAGGACCGCGGCCGAGTCGATCCGTCACTTTCTTCAACTTCACGGTACGCATTATGAACGGGTGCTGTTATTCAACGACGGAAAACGGTGGGGAGATATGCTGATAAAAGCGTGCGCCTCCGTTGCTGAAAAATTGGAGATAATTGAGCTTTAACGTGCAAAATTCGCCGCAAAAAGATTAAATAAATGAAACTTTTACACTTTAACGCCGAGGTTGGGCCGGGGGTTGAGGTTTGGACAGTATCGACTTGAAACTTTTGAAGATGCTGAATGGCGATGCCCACGTTTCGCTAAACAGGATGGGGCGCGAAGTTGGTCTGAGCACCTCCGGGGTTCGAAGAAGGATCAAACAACTCGAACAAAAAGGTTTGATAGTAAAATATTCTGCCCAGATAGATCCAAAAAAATACGGGTATACCGTCGCCGCTTTTGTGAGTGTGGACGTAGACCCAAGGTCGATGCACGAACTGATACGAGCTTTGATCCGTCATCATGAGGTCTGTGAACTTCACAGGACAACGGGCCCGTATGCCCTGATGATCAAAGTACGGGCCAAAAACGTGGACGACCTCAATAGATTTATCGAAGAACACATACAATCTTTTGACTTCGTGAGAAGCGTGCACACGGTACTGGCGATGGACACCTTGAAGGAGACCATCCTGAACCTTTAGATTTTGGGTCGGAGTTCCTAAAAAACATTAACTTTGTTAACATCGTTAATGTTTCCTAGTTTGACGCCAATAGATGGCGGAGGGTTAACTCCATGCCCTCTAGCTTGGCCCTCATCCGGCCAACATCCACCGCCGAGCATGAGGCTCAACCTC
>Ga0164318_10002959_pt1 | contig 15937 bp, 14 predicted proteins | sample GuaBasSedimGuay9_FD_113734 | JGI IMG/M metagenome (GOLD analysis project Ga0164318, IMG submission 113734) | Subseafloor sediment microbial communities from Guaymas Basin, Gulf of California, Mexico - Guay9, Core 4571-4, 0-3 cm | ecosystem: Environmental > Aquatic > Marine > Hydrothermal vents...
AAGAGCCATATTGTGCAAAAACTGCAGGGAGGGCACATATGGCGAGAAGGAGGTTATCCATGCGCAAGGTGAAGCAGGTACTGCGGTTGAAGTTAGAAGCAGGGATGAGCAACAGGGCAATTTCGAGGGCCTGTATGGTCCCCTGAGCGATTTATCAGATGGGCACAAAGCATCGGAATTCTAGTAAGTTAAGTGAAGTTGAATGTTGATTCCCCTCACTATACTATAGCAATCGGCCGCACTGGTGAGGCTGTACCTCCCCGAATTTTTAAGGGAATAGCAACGAAAAGGAATTCATAGGCCTTTTCTGCTGCTATTTTGTCTAAGTTCATAGCTTCTATTATATGAATACCATTTTTTACCAGCAGGATTACATGAACCGGTAGGTTTGTAGTCGGGGTTTTCTCAAAGGCAATCGTATCAGATCCAACGTATCGGATCCCTTGTTCTACCAGCCAATCGGCCCCTTCTTCCACCACTCCGGGGCAGCCATCGTTATGTGACGTGTATTTAACTGGGTGATTGAAATATTTAATCCATCCCGTCCTGATAAGCACAGCGTCACCGGGCTCAATCGAACAGCCCTGCTTGATCATGGCCTGTTCCAAGATATCACTTCCAATTTCATAATTGGATTCAAGGCAGTCTTTACCTTCTAATGCAGCAATATCGAGCAATACTCCCCGGGTAACGACGGGGGCAACTTCGTGAATCCCGGCCTTTTTCAAGCCATCATAGTCCTGCCAGGGAGTGATATCGCCGACACTGTACACCTCACCTTTTAGTGCAATATGTCCTAACGCATCAATATGGGTTCCCGTATGACCGCCAGTGGTAAACAGGCAATTGCAGGCAGAGACCCCCCCCTCATAAAGCACCTCACCGTGCAGTTTAGTCAGTGAAAAAGCAAATGGTGGGTGGTTTGGATGATGGGGCATGCCCATATAGTATTCCATGCCCAAATCATAAATTTTCCCTTGTTGAATTAAACTTCCAAGTTTTTTTAGGTCCATTATTTTTTCGCTCCTTTCCTCATTTGGAATGTAGCTATTTTTTAGAGTCCTTCATGCCTTCCCATGGGCCATAATATCGCAGTACCCCTTAACATCCTGGGAGCGTTAGGGTTTCAAATCCGAATTTTATAGAATCAAGTTTTACGAGTTTAGAAGAGTGGAGTATCTATCCAACTCTTACTGCCAAATACGAAATATGCCTGGTTAAGATGTAGTTATCTGATGTTACTAGCTATTAGCTACCTATCAAGGCAAAGGTTTGAATTCCATGCTCCAAACTGTCATAGCCACGCAAGCACTACTGCTAGATCTACCACAAAAACTCGGAAGAATCTTTTTAGGAATAAGAAATTTGGGTTAACTGTGGCACCACCAGCATGTTATTTTTTCACTTCAAAACATTTTAAGGAGTGCTTACGTCTAACAAATCACTCCGGATTTCGGATGCCTAATATGCGCCTAGCCTCGTTCGCGGTGGCTATATTTCTGCCGAGACGTTCCGCTAAGTCAGCCACCCTTTCAACCATCTGAGCGTTACTCTTAGCTAGTACGCCTTTACTCAAGTAAAGGTTATCTTCGAAACCGACACGGACATGTCCCCCAAGCAGTATTCCTAAGGTTACCATCGTCAATTGGTCTTTGCCGATCCCCAAAACACTCCAAAGCGCCTCATCAGGAAGCTGGCTTTTCATGAAAAGGAAGCTTTCTGCTGTTGCTTCAATGCCCCATTGCACACCCATACAAAGCTGAAAGTATGGGGGGGCATCGATCAGGCCTTTGTTAATCAAATTCACTGCTTGACGAATATGGCCAGGCTCAAATACTTCGATTTCGGGCTTAACGCTGTTTTCCTGCATGCATTTAGCTGCAGTTTCTGACCATTGGGGTGGGTTATTGAAAACTCTGTCTTTAAAGTTCATAGAGCCCAAATCTAAAGAGCAAATATCCGGTTTGAGATAAACAGGGCCAAGCCGTTTCTGCATTATATCAGGCCCAGTAAGCCAGAAACCACTCGTGGTCAGGTTGATGACCATATCGCATGCATCCCTGATTCGGTTTAGCACCTCTTGGAAAAGCTCAATCCTAAAGTCTGGTTTTCCAGTTTTGGGATCTCTTACATGGACATGAACTATAGCAGCGCCTGCTTTGTAACTGTCAACAGCTGCCTCGGCGATCTCCTTGGGCGAGTAAGGGACTGCAGGATTCATTTCCTTTGTAGGGAAAGACCCCGTGACAGCAACTGTAATAATAATTTTTTTGTTCATTAAAGGTTTACCTCCTAATAGGTTTGAAGAGTTTGTAAGGATATCAACAAATTTTCTAACTTATACAAATGATCGCGATAGCTTATCTTATCATGTCTTTTCATAGGCCTGAGGGTTCTGCCACATGACCTTTTCGATTTCCTCAATAACTTCTTTCATCCGCATCAGAAGCCTGTCCCTCTTCTCATAAATCTGCTCTAGGTTTTGGCCGTGATAATCATAGAAACCCTTTCCAGCTTTCACTCCCGTGTACCCCCGCGCTACGAGGCCTTTTAAGGTTGGGGAAACGGTGTCTTTATCCATGAGACCAATAGAAGGATTTGAAAGTACTTTGAGCGCAAGATCCAGCCCCGCAAAATCGTAACGTCGTACTACACCCAGTACAGGGATTCTGACACCAAGGCTAGCTAGAACTGCTTTGTCGATTTCCTCAGGTTTAACGAATCCACCGTCGATGAGATGGAAAATTTCTCTGCCCATTGCCCGCTGTAGACGGTTAACAACAAATCCTGGGATGAATTTTTCCATGATGATGGGTTTTTGGCCAGCCTTCAACAAAATTTTTCTCATTTTTTGTATCACTTCTGGGTTGGTTTGAGGTCCCTTGATAACTTCCACGAGGGGGATAAGATAAGGCGGCTCAAAGAAGTGTGTGATAATCAAGCGTTCTTGAATAAAGGCCGGCGCAAGTGAAAACACATCAAGATACGAAGTATTACTTGCCACGATTGTTTCGGCCGAACACAGGATTGCCACTTTTTCATAAAAAGATCTTTTTATATCCTGGTCTTCCGGTACACTCTCAATTATGATATCTTGAGTTTTTATAGCACTAAGCTCGGTAGTGGTCCGGATACGACCTACTATTTCGGAGATCATATTGGTGTCTAATTGCCCTGCCTCAACAAATGAACTAAGGTGTGCCTCAATGAGTTTAATGGCCCGATCCAATATGCCCTCATCAATGTCCATCAGAAGCACTTCATGGCCAGCCTTTGCCATTAGAAGGGCTAGGCCATGCCCCATGGTGCCTGCCCCGGCGATGAGAACCTGTAATGCATTACCAGTATCTGATTCAACACCCTCACCACTCATAGTTTTCCCTCCTTATTTAATCTGCCGATTTTGGTTGAGGCCAATCAATGTCTTGTGCAATTGGATTTTTTGCCTTTTTCTTGGCTGCACATGCAATGCCACTCCCCTTGAGTCCCTCTTGAAGACAAAGATTGCAAGACAAACAACGGGATTTGCTAATGTCTCCACGATACCACCGAAGAATTAGATCTGGTTCGCAGATAAGAGGCCGACTAAATGAGACAAAATCAGCGTATTTTTCACGAAGTATATTATCAGCTACCTCGTAAGATTTTATGCCGCCTACCAGAATGACGGGAATACGCAAATGCTCTTTGAAGAGTTTGGCAGCAAATCGGAAGTATGCTTCTTCAGAGGGCCTGGTTATGGATTTCCTCGAAGGCCGATAAAGGTCTGACCCTGCTATACCACCGCTGACCTCCACCGCATCAAGCCCTAGAGACTCGAGCTGTTTTACTATTTCAAGGGATTCTTCGGGAGTGATACCGTTCTGAGGTCCATCTGTTGTGTTCAATTTGATAAAAACGGGGAAATCCCGTCCAACTTCACTTCGAACCGCTTCGTAGACTTCAATTACAAATCGCTGCCTCTTTTTGCGTGTCCCACCATAGCCATCTTTTCTAAGATTTAGTAAAGGACTTAGAAACTGGCTTAAGAGATAACCGTGCGCTGCATGCAATTGGACAGCATCGAATCCAGCCTCTTTTGCTCGTCTCGCTGCTTGTGCAAAGGCTTCAATTAAGAGATGGATCTCGGGAAGGGTAAGTTCTCTTGGAGTTTCCCCAAAAGAGAAACCATCTATCGCTGAAGGGGCCGCAGGCTGGCTGCCGCCGATGGTTTTGGGACGTGTACGCCCTCCGGCATGTGCAATTTGAGCAGCGATTGCTGCACCCTCCTTGTGCACTGCGTCAACCAGCTGTTTAAGCCGTTCCACATGGGCATCGTAGCAAATTCCGGCTTGCCAAGGCAAACCTTTGCCATCGGGTTTAATATAGAAGTATCCGGGAATCACAAGGCCTACGTTACCTTTGGCTACTTCCGCGAGCATCTGAACTAATTTTGGGCGGATGAAGCCTTCAGCATCTGCCAATCCTTCCCACGTAGCAGAACGAATTGTTCTGTTCTGGACTCTCAGCTCGGAAATCTGAGAAGAGGTAAAAAGTTTTCCCATCGCGCGTTCCCTTATAGCTCATGTTCCATTACCGAAATAATATAGCCATTTTTTATGTCAACAAAAATCATTTGATAAATAAACAAAGGGCATATGTGTGAAAGATTTAAATCCTGAGTCACGCTACTGACCAGTGCCTTTCTTATCAGCGATCTTTTCCTTCCTTCCATAATGATCCCTTTTCATCGTGTTTTAGCGTTTAAATTCACAGAGATTGGCTTCTCTAAATTTCTTTCCATCCAATAGGAATGTATTGGACTTGCTGCCATCCACTCTACATATTTTGGTATGTGCCCGGCCTTCCCCACCTGCCCCTCAAGAATATTGCGGCGGCATTTAAGACAAGAAGATAAATATTGTCCTCCAAAGTCTTGGCATCTTTTTGGCATGTTTGAAGAGAGCTAGCTAGTTCAATCATATTTTAGGCAATGCCCCACAATGCAATCCTGAGGAGACGCCCCTATCTGCCCTTGAAAAACGATGAGTTCGCAAAAAGTTCCGTAACAGGTTGCCCTCCGTAAGCGAGAACCCATGACATGATATATGATATGATTAGACTCCCGCTTGCGCTGGAATGATGCAAAACATCAACGTTGGACTTTTCTCAACCTCGTCAAGAGAATCATTTAATAAAATTGTTGACAGAATATTTAAAAAATAGTATACAATCTTGTCATCAAAATTGTCAACAATTGTTTGCAAAAGGTTATTGCTGTGGCAAAAAAGATGTCTGCCTCTTTGAAAGAGAGAATTTCTAAAGCCCTACGAGATGATATTATATTTGGCAGGTTAATGCCCGGAGAGCGCATAAAAGAAGCCTGGCTAAGTGAGAAGTTCAAATGTAGTCGTGGTCCAGTTCGAGAGACTCTTATCCAGCTTGAAAGAGAGGGATTTCTTGAACTTATCCCAAATCAGGGAGCCATAGTAAGCAAAATTTCGCCCAAAGAGGTTGAGGATTTTTACGCACTCCTTGAGTTGCTTGAAGGAAAAGCTGTAAGGTGGGCCACGCCTTTATTGAAACCCGAAGACATCAACTCGCTAAAACAACTAAATAATAGAATTAGGGAAATCTCAACTAAAAGCAAGAACTGCATCGAGGAATGGATTCCCCTTAATCTCGCTTTTCACCGGTTTTTCAGAGAGAAGTGTGGCAATGATAAGTTAAACTGGATTATCGAAGAGATTAGAATTCGTATTACACGTTTTCGGTATACGTCTTTGCTTGTCGATTCTTTTGATGAATACGTGAAAGATCATGATGAAATTATAGCCCTAGTTCACAAAGGGAACGCTGTGGAGGCTGAAAAGGCAATGCAAAGGCACATCCGTCATGCAAAAAAAATACTTATGAGATTTCTGTCTCGGTTTCCAGCGTGAGACGATCATCCTTCTGTTATAATGAATCGTTTCTTTTAGAAGTCAGGGTGCTCTTCTTCTCAGAGTCTGCAATGCGTGCCAGGGGAAGGGGGTGAAAATAGAAGCTAGCTGTAGGTAAAACGCCGCTTTTCGTTAGCTATATAACTTTTCAGAGCCGCGACTTTAAGGTTCAAAGGTTAACGAATTACTTGGGGTGCGACCTTTGTTGGGGAAGAAAAATGAATACAGAAACAGAGGGATTCTGGTTTGCTCAAAGGAGGATTATCATGAAGAAATGGACATACGTTTGTTTGGGTATGCTGACAGTATTTGTACTAACCACTTCGCTGTGCTTGGCCGGGGACTCGAAGGAGTTTAAATTTGGTGCAATCCTCGCTATGACCGGGTCAGGTTCTTGGTATGGTATGACAATGGAGAGGGGAATCAATATCGCCATTAATGAGATCAATGCGTCCGGAGGTGCAGGAGGTTACAAATTTGCTTGTTCTGTAGAAGATCACAAGTCAGGATTGACGACCCCAGCCCAGAATGCTTTCAGAAAACTTACCTCTATTGACAAGGTTTCCGCAATACTTTCATCATTCAGTGCACCAACCCTTTCTATTATGGCAATGGCTAAGCAGAGAAAGGTTATTGTGTTTAATGGCGGTGCTTCAAGTCCTAAACTTATTAACATTCCCTTTTTGCACAATACGAGAATGCTTGGAAACGATATTGTACCTTTTACCTTGCAGTATCTTTGGGATAAGGGCTACCGAACTATGGCCACCATTTACGCAAACCAAACAGCCCCTATTTCGCTGAATGAGACGGGTGTGAAATTCTGGAAAAAGTTGGGCGGAAAGGTTGTTAGTCAACAAATGCATGAAACGGGAGCCACAGATTTCACGTCGGAGGCCTCGGTAATAAAAGCAAAAAATCCAGATATTATTTTCTGCCCTAGTACGGGTCTTGATGTTGGATATGTAATAAAAGCTATTCGAAAAATGGGGATAAAGGCACTTATTTGCGGCACGGAACACTCTGGAGATATGGAGAAGGTGACGGGATCTGCCTCAGAAGGGTATTTGTTTGCCAGCGAATTTTTTGACGTCAACTCGGATGATCCATGGACGAAAAGATTTGTGTCTACATTTGAGGCTAAGTTCAATGTAAAGCCTGATTTCTACGCAGCCAATTACTACGAGTTGACCTATATTTTGAAAGATCTGGTTAGCCGTGTTGTTGCGAGGGGAGGCAATCCTTTCGATGGTTCGCAACTGGAAAAAGCAATTTGGTACAATCCCAAATTCAGGAGTATCTACGGTGGCTATATCAAGTTCAAGAAGAACGGCACTTGTGAGAAACCTGTCGTTTTATTTGAAATAAGAAATGGCAAACCGGTTGTAATTAAGAAACGCAGGGGATAATCATCCTCTGAAATCAAGAAGCGAAGGTTTGGGCGGTGGGTCTATTTTTTCAGCTGTTAGCAAGAGGCTTGATCACCGGAAGCCTATATGCATTATTGGGAGTCAGCTGGGGTATTATTTATAATACTACCAGGACGTTTCATTTCGCCCATGGGTTTATCTATACATTAGCTGCTTACATGGTTCTGCTATCTGTTGATTTGTCTATTCCGCTCTTGCCTTCGCTTCTGATTGGCCTTGCAGCGGCTACGATTGCGGGCTGTGCTATAGAATCCTTGGCCTATTATCCCATGAGACAAAAAGATGCTTCTCAATTGTCCATTTTCCTGACTTCAGTTGGCATAATGATAGCCGGTCAGAGTTTGATACATTTGCTCTTCGGCCCTGATTCGAGACCTCTCAAGGGTTTTCCTGATAAGACAATTTCAATTGGAACGATTACTTTCACGACAGTCGATTTGCTAACAGTTGTGGCAAGTTGGGGAGTCATTATAATACTTTTTAGTTTTCTTGCACGAACAAAGGGAGGGATGAAAATACGCGCAGTAGCGAGTAATCCTGAAAAGGCGACTTTTATTGGTATAAATTCAAAGATGGTTTTTATCCTGGTTTTTGGAATAGGATCTTTTATATTGGCATTTGCTGCCTTCCTTTCAACTTTAGATAAACCCGCCAATCCCAATATTGGCCTGCATGCCTTATTAATTTCATTTATAACTGTATTTTTAGGGGGAGTCGGCAACTTAGGCGGAGCCGTTATTGGAGGCATAATATTGGGATTGGCAGAAAGCCTTGTGATCATGATACTACCTACCCAATATAAAATAGTGATCACATTTTTTATCCTTTTTATGGTTATCTTAATTAGACCCGAAGGGCTCATGGGAAAAAAGCAAGCTTGAGAGTGGAGAGTGGACTAACTGTGGAGTATTTGGCCCATATATTGAATCTTGCATTCACATTTGTGGCCCTGACCATTTCTTTGAATTTGATTTTGGGTTATGGTGGTATGGCTTCCATGGCTCATGGTGCATTTTTTTGCATCGGCGGTTACATATCAGCAATGGCGACGATGCATTGGGGCTGTAGTTTTTTTCTCAGCGTAGTCTTAGCGGTTATCGCTACGTCAGTACTTGGTGGTGCTCTTGCTGCTCCTTTTATCAGGGTACAAGAGGAGTACTTGATTTTATTTACCATCGCCTTCCAAATGGTTGTATTTTACTTAATGCTCTCCCTTTATAATATTACCGGCGGTGACTCTGGAATTTTCGGGGTACCGCCTGTTGAAATTTTCGGGTTTGTCGCTGATACACCGGGAAAATTCTTACCAATTATGACAGTCTTTATGATTATTGTTTTCTATGTTTCCATGAAAGTGACAAACTCACCTATTGGCCGGGTGCTTAAAGGGATTCGGGAAGATGACATGGCAGTGGCCTCTCTCGGTAAAAATGTGATTAAATTTAAGGTCATTATTTTTATGGTAGGAACTGGAATTGCAGCTGGCATAGGCGGCATTTTTGCGCATTACACGGAATTCATAAGTCCTTCCATTGGAAATTTGGATCAATCAATTCTTATTATTGCTATGGTGGTTCTTGGAGGAAGTGCAAATTTGTGGGGATCTGCGCTGGGCGCATGTCTATTAATCATTATCCCAGAGATTTTGAATTTTCTCCCTGGCGCAACTGATATTATCGTACCCCTTCGAGGCTTTATTTATGGTGTCCTTCTTATTCTTTTTATGAGATTTAGACCCGAGGGTTTACTTCCTGAATATTTCAACCTCAAAAGTTCAAAAAAGAGAGTTCTGGACCTCTTAGATGGTGTGCCCGAAAAGAAATCTGAACTCTTCCGCAGTTTTGAAGGCAACCCTGGACATGGTACAGCTTCCAAGCAAGGCCCAATTTTGGAAGCCAGAGGTATATCTAAGTCCTTTGGAGGTCTCAAGGCTGTAAACAACTTTTTTCTAGAGCTTGATAGTGCGAAGATTACAGCACTTGTAGGACCAAACGGATGTGGGAAAACTACGGCCTTCAACCTAATTACAGGGTTTTTAAAGCCAGACAATGGTAAGATATTCTTCCGCGGAAAGAATATCACCAACCTTCCTGCCCACAAGATGCCATACATTGGAATTGTGAGGTCATGGCAAGACGTGCGGATCTTTAAGGGAATGACCGTTATGGACAACCTTTTAATTGCCATCCAGAATCAGAGTGGGGAGAGCTTAGTGAAACTGTTCTTTATGCCATGGTACGTCAAAAAGGAACAAACAGACAATGTGAAAAGGGCACTCTTCTACCTAGATACAATGGGCTTGCGCAGAAAAGCCTTTGAGATAGCCCGAAACCTTTCATATGCAGAACAAAAACTTTTGGCCATGGGACGGCTGTTGGCTACTGAAGCTGAAGTGCTGCTGTTGGATGAGCCATCCTCAGGCGTCGATCCCAATTGGGTCGAAAACTTTATGGATATTATCAAAGAACTTGCTGTTTCTGGTAAAACTATCTGTATAGTCGAGCATAACTTGGAGGTGGTTAGAAAAATTTCTGATATTGTCTTCTTCATGGCAGAAGGGCGAGTGATTGCTAAAGGGAGCGCAGAAGAGTTGATGTCGGACCCCAAGTTGGGAGAGATCTATTTTGGTGTATGACAACCATTTGCTGAGTGAGGGTGATACAATTGCTCTTAGAAGTTAAGAGTCTAGATGTATGCTACCAAGAAAAACAAGTTGTATTTGGGGCTTTGCTTCATGTTCAAGTTGGGGAGTTTGTCGCCCTAATTGGGCATAATGGGGCAGGGAAGACCACCTTACTTAAAGCAATTTGTGGTTTCCTGAAGCCCAGTAACGGAGAAGTGATTTACAAGGGAAAAAACATTACAGGCTTATCTCCAGCGGTCAATGTGAAAGAAGGTCTTTGTTTCGTTCAACAGGAAAAATCCATTTTCCCTAATCTGTCGGTACTCGAGAATCTCCAACTTGCCGCCTATGCTGTTGAGAAGACTTCTGGGCTGAATGAAAGATTGGAAAAAGTATACAGCCTTTTCCCGGTTCTTAAGGACAGGGAAAAGCAGTTGGCGGACACGCTGAGTGGGGGCCAGCAGAAGCAATTGGCCGTTGGCATGGCGATCCTGATGCAGCCAGAATTGCTGCTGCTAGACGAGCCCACGCTAGGATTGTCCCCTAATTTGGTTAAGGATCTGGGAGGTGTCCTTGAGGAAATCAGCAAGATGGGAACAGCAATCCTCTTGGTTGAGCAGAATGTTAAGATGGCAATCTCACTTGCAGAAAGGGTATATGTAATGCGAACGGGCCAGATTATCCTAGAGGATACCCATGCACATATGATCACAAGAGAAAACCTGTGGGATCTTTTCTGATGATGACTGTGCAAATGGCTTATGGGAGAAGATATGAGGGTCTTTTTTATTCAAGAACATTAAGAGGGGAGAAATATTATGAAGATAATCGACCTTTCCCATTGTATTCATGATGGCCTCATCACTCATTCTTCTCATCCCAGGATTGTAATCAACGACTTTGTAACCCACTCTTTCTCTGCGCCCCGGTATAAGCCTCCGTGCAAAGGATTTGCTACTAAGCAGCTTCTGATCTCCGATCACGCGGGGACCCATGTGGATGCCCCTACTCATTTTTATCCTGAATCAGAGAGTATTGACCGCCAGAATCTGACTAAGTTCTACGGGGATGCCGTCTTATTGGATGTGAGTTATAAAAAGCTGCGCGAGCCGGTAAGCTTGGAACTTGTCAAACGAACTCTTGAAAAAGACGGCTTGGAAGTGCGCAAAGGAGACATAGTGCTTATACGTGCGTGGTCTGGGCAATGGAACGATCCGGATTTTCATCACGCAAACGGGCTGGCCATTGATGCTGCTCATTGGCTTAGGGATCAGGGTATGAAGGCGGTAGGCATAGACCTGGGGAATATCGAGGACAATGCGGACATGACACGCCGCGTCCATATGTACCTACTGGCAGAAAAAGTGCCCATTTACGAGAATTTGGCCAACTTAGGTGCTTTGCCTGTCAAGAGGTTTTTCTTCGCGGGCTTTCCCCTCTTTTTAAAAGACTGCACAGGAAGCCCAGTGAGAGCGGTGGCGCTATTTGATGAAAATGAAGTGGCATAGCGCACGCCATCTCGAAAAACCCAGTGGATATGGCAGCAACTGACAAAAGTCTTAGAGGTAGCGGTCGTCAAAAGTGTTCCGTTGAGAAGAATAGGTAATATGTTGACAAAGCTCTCAGTGTGCTTTTCTTGAATGTGAATGTAGCGACTGGTCTACCGTTAGCATCGCAGGTCAGATTAGGACATGGGCAGAATTGGGGTTATTGAATGACGACACGGAAGGTATGATACACATGCTTTATAAAGGAGAGGATAAATGGTTTCAGGGGGCAGACTAAAAGGTCGTGTAGCTTTGATTACAGGCGCAGCGCAGGGAATCGGGAAAGCAATTGCAGTTAAAATGGCGATGGAAGGGGCATCTCTGGCCCTTTTGGACATTGATGAAAGAGTAATGGAGTTGGCAGATCAACTTGAGTCCGAAGCCATACCGGTTTGTGCATTTAAAGTAGATGTAAGCGAAGAAGAAAGTGTCGAGGATGCGGTTAAAAGGATAGTAGAGAGATTTAAAAGACTGGACGTCGTGGTAAACAATGCGGGAACAGTAAGGCCCGCTGCGCTCGAGGAAGTGACCGATGATGACTGGGAGGTGGTCATCCGTGTCAATCTTAAGGGGCCGTTTTTATGTGTGAAGCATGCAGTGCCCTTCATGAAAGAGCAGCATTATGGAAAGATTGTTAATATCGGCTCTAGGGCTGCTCTCGGTAAACTTGACCGAACGGTGTATTCCACGACTAAGGCCGGCATAATTGGATTGACCCGGACTCTTGCTCTCGAGCTGGCACCACATAACATCAATGTTAATAATGTGGCGCCCGGACCTATAGCTACGGAGCTTTTCAGTGCCGCGAATCCCCCGGGTAGCCCTAAGACCAAGGCTATTATAAAAAGTGTTCCCCTTGGCAGAATGGGACAGCCAGAGGACGTTGCAAATGTGGTGGCCTTTCTCGCCTCGGATGAGGCAAGCTTTGTCACCGGACAAACCATTTTTGTCTGTGGAGGGCTTAGCATAGGAGGAGTTTATTTCTAATAGCGCATGTTACGATGAGTATTATGAAGAAACTCACCAAAACACTTGGCACATGGAACTGTCAAGAATTTCATGAAAACCGGGAATGTAAGAGGTGAAAATGCAACTGCCTGGTTGGCAGTGAATACCCAATGGGCATTCCCGAAAAAGCTACGGAGCAACAAGAGCTAGAATGTACCCGCACATTCGGACAATTCCAAAATTGCCCTAAGGTGCGGGTGCAATAGGGCTATAAACAAGGGGGGCAATCCTTGTAACTTTAAGTGGCTAAAAAGGTTTTTTAGGTTGGTGTACCAGGAAACTTTTGACGATACGTGGCGCATATGGAGGATGTTGGTCATGAAATGGCCAAACGTGGCTGAATACCTTAAGGCGAAGGTTCTGGAATTTGAAGATGCTTTGCTCTTAAAAGATTATGGAACTAGGATGTCCTATTCCTATAAAGAGTTCGATGAAGCAACGGATCGACTCGCCTGGGGATTCAAAAAAGTGGGGGCAAACCCTGGAGACCGGATCGCTTTTCTGCATTCAAATCACACGGACTTACTCCTTGGTTATATCGGGGCGATCAAAGCTGGAGCAGTAGCTGTGCTTGTCAACCCCGCCTATACAGAAAGGGAAGTTGCGCATATTATAGCCGATTCCGACGCAAAGATCCTTGTGTCAACTGAAAGATTTAAGGTAAAAGTGGAGATTGTTAAGAAACATGCACCCGCGCTTTCGTTTGCCATTGTTAAGAAGGAAGGACAGACCTTGGAAGAGGCCTTAGCAGCGGTTTCGGGGCCGCTTGGTGAAGAGAATCCGGTCCCACGGAATGCAAATGATCCTGCCATGATCTTCTACACTTCGGGCACTACGGGTTCCCCCAAGGGAGTCATAATTAGTCATCGCAACATTACTTTTGCAGCGGGCAACATGGCTCAGAACTATGGATTGACTGCATCCGATATTACCCTTATCTGCTTACCTCTCAATCATATCTTTGCCAATGCAAGCCCTTTTTGGGGTACCTTTGCAAGCGGAGGCTCTGTTGTTGTTATGGAACGTTTCCAGACCGAAGCTGTCTTTGATGCAATTAAGAATTATAGAATTACCTGGTTTCCCGGTGTGCCGACCATGTTCGCATATCTTCTTTCCTCTTTCGACGAACGTCCCAGGGATGTTTCTTCATTGCGGATGGGGCTATCCGGTGGCGCTTCCCTTTCTACCGAACACCTCAAGGCATTTGAGGACAAGTTTGAGGCGTTCATGTTAGAAGTCTATGGCCTCACCGAGTCTACGGGTCTCGTGACCGCGAATCCTGTATACGGAATTCGTAAACCTGGGTCCATAGGGATACCGGTTTCCGGTGTCGCGGTCAGGGTGGTTGACGAAAAGTGGGAGGACGTCCCTAGGGGCGAGGTAGGTGAGCTAATATTTAAGGGGCCCAATGGTACAATCGGGTATTGGGGACAGCCGGAAGAAACAGAAAAAAGGATACGGAACGGGTGGATTTCAACAGGGGATTTGGCCTACCAGGATGAAGAGGGATATTTGTACTTAGCTGGCCGAAAAAGTGAGCTGATCATCTCGGGAGGGTACAATATTTTTCCTCGGGAGATAGAAGAAATTCTTAATAGCCATCCCAAAGTGCTTGAAGCGGCCGTAATAGGCGTTCCTGATACAACATTGGGCGAGGTTCCTAAGGCTTTTATAGTACCTGCTCCTGGCAAAAACATCAACGTCGAGGAGCTTGAGGCGTTCTGTAAGGAAAACCTTACAAAATATAAGATCCCGAAGCAGTTTGTTATAATGGGTGAGTTGCCTAAAAACGCTACTGGGAAGATTTTGAAGAAGGAACTCAACTAATGGAAATAATGTTATCTCCTGAAGACCTGGCTTACAGGCATCAATGTAAAATGTATGCACGAGGGGAACTCGCCGAGCTAGCAGAGAGGTTCGGTGAAATAAACTACGTGCCCGAAGCTCTCCGCTTAAGCCTAGCAAGGGCAGGGTTTTTTAAGTATCTAATTCCTGAGAAATACGGTGGCTATGGTCTCAGTGCTGTCCGCGTTTGCTTGGCTCGGGAAGTTTTGGCAGGAACATACGGCCCCGCCGATGTAACGTTAGCGATGCAGGGACTGGGTTCCTATCCCATTGTCCTCGCGGGAACAGATGCTCAGAAGCAAAAGTTTCTTCCATCTGTGGCGTCCGGGGAACGACTAACCACATTTGCCCTTACTGAAATGGGTGCTGGCTCGGACGTATCTAGCTTGGAAACGGTTGCCAAACCGATAAATGGTGGTTATTGCCTTAGTGGTAGGAAACGTTTTATATCTAATGGTTATTCAGCGGATATGGCTATCATTTTTGCGAAGACGCGAACCGCTGATAATCCTAAAGCTATTTCGGCCTTTGTAATCGAAAAGGGTACTAAGGGCTACGAAGTGGACCGGCGGTTGGAGCTCATTTCGGCCCATGACATAGTTAGCCTAAAACTGGACCGAGCTGTGCTCCCTAAAGAAAACCTAATTGGAAAAATCGGCGATGGCTTCAAGCTTGCGATGCAGACCCTTAATTTTATGCGCATGACGGTGGGAGCCGCTGCCGTAGGGATGGGCCAGGCGGCCCTGGATGAGGCCCTAGCCTATGCGATGAGACGAGTTCAATTCGGATCACCGATTTCCAGGCAGCAGGCCATCAAATTCAAGATAGCAGAAATGGCTACTGCCCTTGAGGCAGCCAGGCTTCTAGTTTACAGGGCAGCAATCAAAAAGGACCATGGAGCACCAGATGTAGCCCTGGCCGCTTCTATGGCTAAACTTTATGCCACCGAGGCCGCGTGGAGGGTGATTGATCAAGCGGTGCAAATTCACGGGGGCGTGGGGGTCATGAAGAATTCTAAGGTCGAAAGGCTTTACCGTGAAGTTAGGCCACTCAGAATTTACGAAGGGACCAGTGAGATTCAGAAGCTTATCATAAGTAGAGCTGTTTTCAAGGCCGCAGAAAAGCCAAAATGATTGCGGTAAAGGTGAACTCAACAAAGGAATTCCAGGGTATATACCATTTCTGGAGACCCGAGGATAACATCTAAAAATATTTCACCCGGCAGATGTCGGGTAAGCGTCTAAGGTGCCCATCTTTTATTTGTTCACTGGTTCCGTATATTACAGTATCATGACGGGGACATGTAAGCTGGATTTTTGCCATGGGGTCTAGGCTGGCAGGCAGTAGTCTGAGTGTTCAAAGAGGAGTAATGACAAGCTCTCTGTCATCCTTTAGCCGGAAGTTCCTAAAATGGGTTGCACGCAACTTATTGATTTTAAGAGAATATTACGAAGCATTGGATTGCAGTTACTGGCTACATATGATTTTCCAGTGTTATCGAAATGTTATTGTCTGTAGGATGCACAGAAATTTTATAATGTCAATCCCTTATTTGTCACAATT
>Ga0164318_10002960_pt1 | contig 15936 bp, 13 predicted proteins | sample GuaBasSedimGuay9_FD_113734 | JGI IMG/M metagenome (GOLD analysis project Ga0164318, IMG submission 113734) | Subseafloor sediment microbial communities from Guaymas Basin, Gulf of California, Mexico - Guay9, Core 4571-4, 0-3 cm | ecosystem: Environmental > Aquatic > Marine > Hydrothermal vents...
ATGGAAAACGAACAGCAGTCAGGGGACCGCATACCTTTATAACGGGTCAATATCCGGCATTACCAGCTCATCTACAGGATCTGCAAATGCAACATTTATGGGAGAAGCGTCTTCTGATTTCGGATTCGCATCTTCATGTACGGATATTAACGGGGATAATTATGCAGATGCAGTTATCGGAGCATACAGTTATGGCAGCAACAGGGGAAGGCTTTATATTTTCTTAAGCAACGGAGCTGCTGGAATCCAGGGCACAATTGCAGCAGCCTCTGCAGATACCGTAATAAGCGGAGAGGCAAGTTCACAGCTTGGCTATTCAATCGCCCCATAGCACCACAATTTTTTACTCAATCCCATATTCTTTTATTTTATTGATAATTGTGCGGCGGGATATCCCAAGCTCTTCTGCGGCTTTTGTCTTGTTTCCCTCCCAGCGATGAAGCGCCTTTTTAATAGCGTACCGTTCCAGAGCTTTTAAGGTATAGGGAGGACCGTATACAGGGCCATCGGGCAGGCTGCCGGGCCTGGCATTAATGTTTCCGGGTAAATCTATGGGCAGGTCACTGGCGGTTATTGTTTCACCCTCTGCAAAGATAAAGGCCCGTTCAAGAATATTTTCAAGCTCCCGGACATTACCCGGAAAATTGTAACTCTTAAGCTTCTTAACAGCACCCCCTGTGATTCCTGTAATTTTTTTCCCTATTTTCCTGTTTAGTTTTTCTATAATACTCCCTGTAAGCATTGGTATATCTTCCAGCCTTGCTCTTAAAGGAGGAATTTCTATATGAACAACATTAAGCCTGTAGTACAGGTCCTCACGGAACATTTTTTTCTCTATTAGATATTCCAAATTCCTGTTTGTAGCTGATATTATCCGCACATTAACGGGAATAAGCTGAGTCCCTCCCAGCCGCATAATTTTGTGTTCCTGAATAACACGAAGCAGTTTCACCTGTAAAGCCGGGGGCATCTCCCCTATTTCATCGAGAAAAAGAGTTCCGTAGGATGCAAGCTCGAACATGCCAGGTTTTCTCTCTACTGCTCCGGTAAAAGCCCCTTTTTCGTAACCGAAAAGTTCGCTTTCTACAAGACTTTCCGGGATTCCTCCGATATTAACAGGAATAAAAGGACCCTCGTAAACAGATGACTGTCTGTGAATCATCCGTGCTGCAACCTCCTTTCCCGTTCCGCTTTCTCCCGTAATTAAAACGGTTGTCGGAGTCTGTGCTACTTTTTCTATTAAACTTTTTATTTTTCTTACACTCTCGCTGTTTCCGATAAGTTCACTTTCAAGATTTTGAGTATGCTTTCCCGATTCCACCGCATTTTTAAACTTCTGGTCTTCCACAATTCTATTAAGACGCAAAAGAAGTTCATCGGAAGAAAAAGGTTTCACAATATAATCCGAAGCCCCGTATTTAAGCGCATTTACAGCATCATCTATTTCACCGTAAGCAGACACCATAACAACGGGTATACGCAGGCCTTCGTCCTTTATCCATTTAAGAAGTTCAAGCCCGTTAAGTCCCGGCATTTTCAGGTCTACCACTGCTGCGGAGAATACAGAATTCTCAAGCACCCGCTGGGCGGATAATCCGTTCTCTGCACATTCCACATCTATACCTTCTATCTCCAAAAGCCGTTTAATAGAGGTACGCATATTTTTATCATCATCAACAACAAGTATTTTCAAAACTCCCGCTCTCTTTTCAAAGTAACTCTTGCTTCCATGCCGCCGCCGTGCCTGCTAATAAGCTCAATTCTGCCGCCGGCTGCTTCTACAAATCTCCTCGAAATAGAAAGGCCAATTCCCGAACCCTGTGCCTTTGTCGTAAAAAAAGGCTCAAATAAATGTGCACGAATCTCCGGGGAAATACCGCTGCCTCTGTCTAAAACAGAGATAGTTACAGTTTTTTTATCTGTCTTCACTTTTATCTCTATTCTGGAACCTCCGTCACAGCTCTCTGCAGCATTCTGGATAAGATTCTCAATAATAGATCTCAGCCTTTCTCTGTCGAATAATATATAAATTTTATCATCCGATAAAGCATCCGATAAGGTACCTGAAAGTCTGTCAAAAACAATATTGCCGCCCATTCTTTTAACAAGACCTGCAAGGTACTCATTGACCTCTATACAGACAGGTTCACCAAGGGGATTTTTAAGAAAATCATGGATACGGTCCGTTAATTTCCTAAGCCTTGCCGTTTCCTCGGAAATTACCCTTAAATCATCAAGTCCCTCTTTAGAAGTAAATCTTTTAAGAATATCTGTACGGAGCTGAATCGCTCCGAGGGGATTCTTAATCTCATGCGAAAGGGTCCTGGCCGCCTGCCCTAAATGAACAAGCTGTTCCTGAGCCTTTAACCTGTTTTCATAACGGATGTTCTTCCTGTATATAAGCTGAATAAGAAAGAGGGATGCACCTAAAAACAGAAGAACCATAACAAGCGACAGAGTGAGTATTTTTTCTCGCAGCCAATAATTTTTAATGTTTATTTCCAGGTAGAACCCGCCTGGCCGGTCAACTCTAAGAATTTTATCTTCCGCTTTTCCACCGGAATGAGGAGGCACCGGTGGCCTGCGTTTTAGTTTCCTGACAAGTTTAACTGTTAGTCTGTTCTTATTAAAAGTAAAGAGTGAACCTTTTCCGTTAATATTTAAAAAATCCAGATGGATAGGCGCAGTACCGAAAACCTTAATGGCCCTGCCCTCTTTATTGTAAATACCGAATCCTAGTACACTTTTATCGGGTATACTGTTTAGATCCGGATTCTGCCGAACCATTTCGCTTAATGAAAAAAGCAGTTGCTCTGTTTCGTACTGATTAAGAAGTCTATTCTTTATCCTTTCACCGCGTATTATAAAAACAAAGAGAATCCCAATTACTATAAACAGAATGACAAGCAACGAATAGACAAAATATTCCCCTTTAGGCTGCTTAAAAAGCTGTCCAAATCGTATTTTCCTACTCATACATAAGAGCCTCTACAGGCTGGAGCTTCGAAGCCTGCACAGCCGGATAAAGACCGAAGAAAATCCCGACAGCACTGGAAAAGAGAACTGCCAGAAGAAAAGCGCTGAACTTAGGCGCGAAGAGCCACTTTAGAAAGAGAGTGATTATATAGCTCATACCTACACCGAAAGCAATTCCTATAAGCCCTCCGAAAAGAGTAAGCACAACAGCTTCTACCAAAAATTGCCCCCGTATAACCTTCGGTGTAGCTCCAAGTGCTTTGCGTATTCCTATTTCCTTTGTCCGTTCCGCAACAGATACCAGCATAATATTCATTATACCTATACCGCCGACAATAAGCGAAATCGCCGCTATTCCGGTTAAAAACAGATTTAATGTATTAGTAATACCCGTATATATATTTGCAATTGTGGCAGGAGAGACCACCTTGTACGATTCTTCATCGCCTGTTAATTTTAAAAGGTAATCTTCTATCTTATTGGAGATGCTAAGGACATCCCCTCCTTTTTTTGTGCCTATAACGTAATTTCTAACACGTGTAATATGCTGCAGTCTCTGATCGTATGTCCTTCTCGGTACATATACACTTGTATCAAAGTCCATTCCCATAACGGCGGTTTTTGTTTTCATTACCCCAATTACACGAAAGCTCTTTGCCTGTTTCCTGTAAATTCGTATATATTTCCCTACAGCATCCCCGTCCGGAAAAAGTTTAATCGCCGCTTCTGCCCCCAACACAACAACCGATTTTCTCCGTAAGTCATCTTCATCAGTAATAAATTTCCCATTTTCAGTTTCATAATCAAAAACATTGGTGAAAGATGCAGAAACAGCTGTTACATTTGCCTGATACGTATCTCTCCCCCTCTGAAGACGCATAGAAGAACGGTTAACAGGAATTGCATCCTTTACACCTTCCACATTCTCCTTTATCTTATTTGCAAGTTCCGGAGTAAATATTCTCCTTGACTCACTGTCGTTACCCCTTGTAAAAATATTAATTGTTTCCAGTCCCATAGTTGCAACCTGGTTCTTAATGCTCACAGAAGCGCTTTGGCCCAGTGTTGTTATTGTAATAATGGACGCGACACCTATAACAATTCCCAGAACGGATAAGAATGTTCTAAGTTTATTGCCTGCGAAATCCTTAAAGGACAATTTTATATTCTCGAAAAACATCGGCTATTCCACCTTCTTTTTCTATTTTTTTTCTATCCTGGTTATTAATCCGTCCCTGATATGCACAATCTCTTCTGCCATAATACCCACTTCAGGATCATGCGTCACAACCACAACAGTTTTTCCGTTTTCGTTAATCTTTTTAAAAATTTCAAGAATGGAACTTCCTGTTTCCGTATCGAGGTTTCCGGTAGGCTCATCCGCAAGAATAATCGAAGGCTCTGTTACTAAAGCCCGTGCAATTGCAACCCGCTGCCGCTGTCCTCCGGAAAGTTCTGTCGGCCGGTGATTCATCCTTTCTGCAAGTCCGACCTCTTTTAAGGCTTCCGTAGCTCTTTCTTTCCTCTCTTTTACCGGAACATGCGCATACATAAGGGGAGTCATAACATTCTCTAGAATTGTTATTCTTGTTAGCAGATTAAACTGCTGAAACACAAAACCAATTTTTTTATTTCTTATACGGGCAAGAGACTCTTCGCTTAGTTCGGAAACATCCTCACCTTCCAGATATATTTTGCCCGATGTGGGAATATCCAGACATCCGATTAAATGCATAAGTGTGGTCTTTCCCGAACCTGATGGCCCCATAATAGCAAGGAGCTTTCCGCTGTTAATTTCCAGGTTTACACCGCGCAGCGCGTTTATAACCGCTTCACCAAGAGTATACTCTTTTTTTACATTTTTGACTTTTATTATTGTACCATTCATTTCTTCCCCATACACTATTTTCGCTTACACTTTCCCCGCTATTTCCCCGAACTTTTTTTCGGAGGAGGAGGCCTCTTGCCGAATTTTCCCTGCGGAAACCCGAATATCGCAAGAGGATTGCTGCTCCCGGATGAACTGCTCTTTTTAAATCCTGCAAGTAGCTCTGTAGCAGAGAGAACTCTGTCCCCTTCCTTTAAACCGGATATCACCTTAACCTCTTTGTCATTATACGATGCAGTCTTAACGGTAAGGGGGCGCGGCCGGGAATTGTTTCCCTGAGCACTTCCCTCCTGCGGAGCCGGAAAGGCAATCTTACGGCCGTTTTTTTCCATAACGGCATCCTTATTCACAATAAGTATTTCTTCCTCGGGATTTACAATAATCTCTGCCGTAAAAGAGTAACCCGGATGAATCTCCTTTGGAGGACGATTAATAACTATCTCTGTATTCAGAACCGCAATACCTTCACTGGTCACCTCACCCTCTAAAGGAATATTTTCGACGGTTCCTGTGACTTTTAAATCGGGAAGAGCATCAAAACTAAAAGTTACCTTCTGATTCTTCTTAACAAGGGGTACATCCAGCTCATCCACTTCTACATCAGCTTTTAAAGAAGATATATTTATAACTCTTACTGCAGGCGTATTGCTTCCCGCGGCTACATAATCACCTTCCTCTATGTTAACAGCCGAAACATATCCGGAAATAGAGGAGTACAGCTTCCGCTCTTCCACAGCTTTTTCTCTAAGCTGTTTCTCCATCTCTAAAAGCTCTATATCGCGCTTTGCACCTTCTACTTTTTTCTGTTCTATATTGTATTCAACCTGTTTTAGTTCGTAAATCTGCTGCGTATTGTCAAGTTCAGCAACTAAAGTTCCTGCCCGAACATAATTTCCCTCTTCTACGTAAACTTTAGAAACAAAACCATTTACATGAAATTTCAGGTTTTCGGCTTCTATTGGTTCTATATTTCCGGACACCTCTATCGTTTCCGTATGTTTTACACTTTTTACAGTATATACTGTCAGCTGTTTTCCTGTATCCTTAACTTGTTTTCCTCTTATAAAGAAGTAGTAGTATGCGCCTGCAATAGAAGCAATAATCAAAAGAGTAATAAGAATCCAGATTAATACATGTCTATTTTTTTTCTTTTTCATTATCTAAATAACTCCTATTTAAAACTAATCCTGCTATCTCCTGTCCGGCAAGCAGCTTATCAAGAAGAAGAGCCTTTCTATCATAGGTTAAGCTGTCAAGCTGCCACTGCAGACTTTTAAGCTCTTCTTCTGATATAATTCCGCTATTGTATTGGATTTTAGCCTCTTTAAGCTTTAACTTTGCTATTTCCGTATCTGCCCTAAGGTCTTCTTCTCTGTTTTTAAATTCCTCAAGCTCCAATCTTATATTTTCACGCTTAGAAAGGAAACTGTCTCTTAAAAGCTTAACCTGCAGTTCATCCGAAGCAATAGTATTCCTGCTGATATCTTCATCTATATTTTTTATTCTGTTATCGGGAATAGACCATGAAATACCCGTTTTTAAATAGACCGATTTGGAATTTACGGTTCCGCCGACAGCAGCAGAAAAGGATAAATTTTCGAATACGCCTTTAAATGTTCCCGATATGTCTGTATCTGCCCTTCCAGTACTCAAGACATCTGCGGTGCCCCCATTCCCACTAGAAACAGAGACCCCGGCGGATAGCACCGGGACATCCGGAGTTACCTGCTCATTAAGTGTTGCCCTATCCTTTAATATACGAAGATAGGCCAAATACATATCGGGATTAAGTGCCATATTATCAAGAGAAGGCAGCGCCAATTTAACTTCCGGCAGTCTTTCGGGAAGCGATTTAAATGCACTTCCCAACAACCTTTTAAGTTCTGCATTTTTATTTTCAAGAGTCTTAGAAACTAAATTTTGCTGCCTCTTTAGTTTCACAAGGCCATATTTAAGCTCTATAAACTTTGAACTTCCTGAATTATACGTACCGAGTTTTACTGCGTCATTAAATGCTTTTTGAGCATTCATTATACTTATATTAATACTTTGTAAACTCTTCTCCGAAGAATAGATATCCTTTAACCTGTTAAGCACGATGATTTTAAGTTCTGTTTCTCTCTTTAATATTTCAATTTCAAGCTGTTTTACAGAGAGCTTATCCGCAATATCCTGCGCTTGTGTGGAATTCTCAAGTGATAAAATTTTATTCAGAGGTTGATTAATAGATAACCGGGGATACAGTTCCAGAGAAGTGCTTCCGTCCGGACTCCCCATACCTACCGAAGCATCTGCACCTGCTGTTATTTGAGTCTCCAAAGGGTCTGCCAACCCAAGAATCACAGAGGGACTGGAATAAACTGTAAAGGGTGCAGCCGAAGTTCCATCTGCCAAATATTTATCGGCCCATGAATAGGATACTCCGGTATTCTCTGCAGATAAGGTGAGGGAAAAAACTGCATCCATGTTGTTCTTTTTTATTCCCAGCTTTGTATTTTTCAGTGCAAGTCTATCTATTTTAAGCTGATAGTCATTCTTAAGCGCAGTATCAAGAAACCAGTTTAGGTCCTCCGAATAGAGAGGGCATAATACCGGGGAAATACTTATAAAAAAGGAAAAAAGAATAACAGTAAGAATATACTTCATGATAACTATACTAACAAAAAGCATGCCAAGATAGAATATAAATAATAACATGCTTTGAGCTGTTTAGACCGTTTGGGTTGTTTACGCTGTTTGCAGTAAAAAATTTAATTAACTCCTAAAATACTTACTGTGCAGAATTTTCCTTCTGCCCGTTACTGTGCAGAATATGCACAGCATTTTCAGGTGCGGCAGATGTACTTTGCCTGCTATCCTCTCTATTGAGCTGTTTGGATATTCAATACAGATGGGATTGTGCGGAGGTTCTTTATCACCTTTCCGAAGTCTTCTCTATGGTCGAGCTCCACGGTAAAGAAACCGGTTAATGTATCCTGATCATTTTCTTCCAGCTTTCCCTCTATGAGATGACCGTTGTACTTGCGCAGAGCGCCCTCTATCTCCGAAAATATATTTGTCATAACTCTGGAAGTTATTTTAAAACGTCTTGTTGCCTTAGGTGAAACAGTTTCCCATTCTACCTCTATTTTTCTTACATCAAAATCTTTTATATAATTAAGGTTGCTGCAGTCTGCACGGTGAACTATTATGCCCCGCCCTCGTGATATGTATCCTATTATATCATCCCCAACTGTCGGATTGCAGCATTTTGCAAGATGTATCATCATATTGCGTTCGCCGTCTATCTTTATTCCAATCCTCGAAGTATCGAGGATCCTGTTCTCTTCCTGCTCTTTTCCTTCCGCTTTCTCAATAATCTCAGAAAAATGTTCCGGTCCCTTCCTCTTTGCTACTATATTCCTCTCTATAATTAATCCCGTGTCGTTAAGGTTTAACCAATGTCTTATTTTAGAACGCGCCCGTGCAGTTTTTACATACCTAAGCCAGTTTAAATGCGGATGTGCACTATTGGATGTAATAATCTCAACAACCTGGGTGCTTTTAAGTTCACTCTTTAATGGAATTACAACACCGTCCGCTTTTGCAGTTAAACAGTGGTTGCCTATCTCTGTGTGGATATTGTATGCGAAATCTATTGCGGTTGAACCTGCGGGAAGCTCTTTTACATCTCCCTGAGGCGTAAATACATATATGGAATCACGGAGAAGCTCTCTTTTTATCTCCTCTAAAAACTCGCTGGAAGCGGCTTTTGTGCCGTCCCAGCTCTTAAGTTTGCTAATTATTGACAGATCCTCTTCTTTTACCGCCTCTTTTACAACACCCTTCTTGTAGAGCCAATGAGCTGCAATACCTTCCTCTGCAGTATGATGCATGGCATAAGTTCTAATTTGTATTTCTATCATTATACCGGAGTAACCCATAACCGTAGTATGCAGGCTCTGGTATTTATTAGATTTAGGCATAGCAATATAGTCTTTAAACCTTCCGGCAATAGGCATAAAAAGCTTATGCACAATACCTAAAATCTCATAGCACTGGCTTGGTGTATTTGTGAGAATCCTTATTCCCAGGAGGTCATAGATTTCTTCGAGAGGTTTCCCCCTCTTTTTCATTTTCCTGTATATCGAATAATGGTGCTTTGCCCTGGTTTCAAACTCTATGGGGATACCAGCCTTTTCCGCTTCCAGGGAAATAGCTTTTTGAACCTTCTCTAAATACTCCTCGCGTCCTTCCCTGTTTATCGATACAAAATTCTTTATCTGCTCAAACACCAGAGGCTTAAGGTATTTAAACGATAAATCTTCAAGTTCATCTTTAATCCTTGATATGCCCAGCCTGCCTGCAAGAGGTGCATAGATATCCAGACACTCGGTTGCAATTCTCTTCTGCGACTCAGCATCCAGATAACCGAGAGTTCTCATGTTGTGCAGTTTATCGGCCAGTTTAATAAGAATTACCCTTATATCCTTAACCATGGCAAAGAGCATTTTCCGTATTGTCTCTGCGCCCTGTATTGTTCTGCTTTTTCCTCTTAAAAAGGATATTTTAGTAACCCCATGCACCAGCGATTCCACCTCTCTGCCGAATTCACGTCGTAAATCGCTTCTGGTAATTTCGGTATCCTCGATTACATCGTGCAGAAGCGCCGCTATTATCGCCTTATAATCGAGTTTTAAATCTATTAGAATTTCCGCTACACTTATAGGATGAATTATATAAGGTTCACCGCTTGCCCGTTTCTGCGAGTAGTGTAAGCCCGCAGCCCACCGCGCTGCAGCCATTATCTGTTTTCTCTCTTCCTCCCCGTATCCGTCCAGCTTTTCAAAAAAAGGCTTTAATATCCTGGACGTTTTTGAACTGTGTTTTACACCGGTATTTTTTATAGCAGTTTTATCCATTCTCTTCCTAATCTATGCAGAGGAGTATCTTCCGCAGATCACCCTTTCTCTATCTGCCAAATCCTTTACAGTATATATACTAACATAACCTCGTAAAAGCATCAAATTGTCTAAAAGCGGCATCTGAGATTCCGCCGCCTCAAGCATTAAATACCCACCTTTATTAAGCCAGGAAGGCGCATCCTCTATAATCCTCCCAGCGGTTTCAACTCCATCCTTTCCTCCGTACAAGGCAAGCTTAGGTTCGGGCCATTTAAGTTTCTTAAGCCCTTCAACCTCATCTGCAAGCAGGTAGGGAGGATTCCCCGTAATAATATCGTATTTTCCAGGAACGGATTTAAATAAATCGGAAAGGTACATCGGGATAGAATGTCCCAATATTTTCGCGCTGTTTAAAGCACACACATCCAGTGCATCGCGGGAAATATCAGACGCTGAAACATTTAATTTCTTTAAATTATACTTAAGGGCAATTGCTACGCATCCCGAGCCTGTGCAGATATCAAGAATATCTTTTATATTGCTGTCTGCCTTTGCCTTTTCAATGGCAGCCTCTACCAGGGTTTCCGTATCCGGTCTGGGCACAAGCACCCTTTCATCCACATAAAACTCAAGGCCGAAAAACTCCTTTTTATGTCTTATATAGGAGACAGGTATTCCCGAACACCGCAAATCCAGGAACTGCTTAAACCTCTTATAACTATAATCATCTATTTCATCGGGGAGAGATGCGAGCAGCTTTTCCTTTCTAAGACCGGTAGCTTCCGAAAGCAGAACTGTCGCATCGAGCATCGGAGTTTCTACTTCCGCATAGTAAAGTATGGAGTATCCTTCATGCAGGACAGACTGAATTTTCATGACAGTTCAAATTTCAGGTACTCCTCGCGCGCATTTATTTTAAGAGCTTCTACTATCTCGTCCAAATCCCCCTGAAGGATCTCCTCCAGGCGGTAAAGCGTTAAATTTATTCTGTGATCTGTTACCCTATTCTGAGGGAAATTATAGGTACGGATACGCTCCGAACGGTCGCCGGAACCTATCTGATTCCTCCTTGCCTGGGAACGTTCCTGCTGTTTTTTCTTCTCCTCCATCTCGTAAAGCCGGGCCCGGAGCACCCTTAGGGCCTTTGCCTTGTTTTTATGCTGTGACTTCTCATCCTGGCATGTTACAACCATTCCTGTCGGTATATGTGTAATCCGTACAGCCGAGTCTGTGGTATTTACACTCTGCCCTCCGGGCCCGGAGGAACGGTATACATCTACCCTTAAATCTTCGGGACTTATATCTATCTCCGTTTCCTCTGCCTCCGGAAGAACAGCAACAGTAACAGCAGAGGTATGTATTCTTCCGCCCGATTCTGTTACGGGAACTCTCTGCACCCTGTGAGTCCCGCTTTCATAACGAAGGTTTTCATAAACACTCTTTCCTGTTACAGAAAAGATAATCTCCTTAAATCCACCTATTCCTGTGTCATTGGAAGACATTATTTCTATCTTCCACTTCTTGGATTCCGCATAGTGGGAATACATCCTGAACAGGTCTGCAACAAACAGGGCAGCTTCTTCGCCGCCGGTGCCTGCCCTTATTTCCATTATGATATTTTTAAGATCAAGCGGGTCCTTCGGAATCATTAAGAATTTAAGCCTTTGGACAGATTCATCCCGTCTCTTTTCAAGGCTCTTGAGCTCCTCCTGCACCAGTTCCTTCATATCATGATCGCCGGCTTCTCCCACCAGTTCGCGCGTCTCTTCTATTCCGCTTTCTATACCTTTGAGCTTTTTATACTCTTCCACAATATCCTGCAGCCCTGCATATTCCTGTGTAAGGGATTTATACCTATTATTATCCCTTATGACTTCCGGATCGGACACGAGTTTCTGAATTTCCTCGAAGCGTGCAGCAATTTTCTCCAGTTTATCCTTTAGAATGTTCAAAATTTTTCCTTAAAATTGGGGCACGTGTATATTACGATTTCCATTCCAGTTCCTTTGGAATCCCCCATATCTTCCACTGCTTTCCTAAGTTTTTTTAATATAAGGCATTTGTCCTGCTTTTCGCAGAACGGACACGCCCCGTTGCCCTGTGAACTGAATTTTATTTCCATGCAAATAAAATATCAAAATAATGCTTCTTGTGCAACAGAGCCATTTTAAAAGGTATAACTTCCTATTATACGTACCTGCTGTAGAATTGTTATAAAAATATAATGAAACTAACCTTATATACTTTCACTGCAGTTTGTATTAAAGTTTCCAGCAGATGGCATTAATAAGAAATAAAAAACTTGCATGGTTTTTAGAGAATATAATTCTTGCACTCTTAATATTCCTATTCTGGAATACCTCTGTAGTCAAATTCTTTAAAATACTCGTTGTCTTTCTCCATGAATCCTGTCATGCAGCAGCGGCGATACTTACAGGCGGACATGTTAAAAACATTGTAGTAACCTCTATGGAGAGCGGAGTTACCTTTGTTTCGGGAGGCATCCCTGTATTTGTCTATTCTGCAGGCTACTTAGGAACTGCTGCAATAGGCTCATTATTGATAGCTGCAGGCCACACAAAAAGACTAAAAAAGATTTTCTTTTTAGTTATTGCCGTGTCTCTTCTTCTCTCCACGCTCTTTTTTGTAAGAAACAGATTCGGCATGTTGTACGGACTTATAACAGGGGCTGTTTTTCTCTTTCTCGTTATTAAAGACTTTAAATTCACAAATTATATAAGCGATTTTACCGGTATGATGTGTGTTATGTACTCTATCTATGATTTTCTTGATTTTATTAGGTCGGACACCAACGATGCAACCATCCTGTCACGGATAACAGGTGTCCCTTCCGTTTTAATCTATTCTTCCTGGGTAATAATAAGCTTGTTTATGTTTTATTTTGCCTTTAGTTTTTCATACAGGCAGATAAAAAAGAAATTTGAGGCTCAAAGGCCTGCCAGTATTCCTCCGTCCACATAGATAATCTGTCCGTTAATGTAGTCGGAAGCCTTAGATGCCAAAAAAACAGCAGCACCTGCAAGCTCTTCCGGTTTTCCCCACCTGCCCGCAGGAGTCCGCGATTTAACCCAGTTATTAAACTCGGCATCCTCTAAAAGCTTCGTATTCATCTCAGTTTCGAAATACCCGGGCCCTATTCCGTTTACCTGTATATTCACCGAACCCCACTCTACCGCCATAGCTTTTGTAAGCATTTTTACACCGCCTTTGGATGCCGTATAGGGCGCTATAGTAACTCTGCCTACTTCACTCATTAAAGAGCATATATTTATAATTTTTCCCGCCTTTTGCTTAAGCATCCCGCGGACTGTATATTTTGAAACGAGAAATACCCCCTTAAGATTCGTATTCATAACAGAATCCCAGTCCTGTTCGCTGAATTCCGCTAGTGGAGCACGTTTCTGAATACCCGCATTATTCACAAGGATGTCTATACCGCCGTACCTGCTCATTATGCCGGTAATCTTTTTTTCTACTTCCTTCTCTTTTGTAACATCAAATACGGAATAATCGACATCCAGCCCTTTACCTTTAAGTTCACCGGCAGCGGCTTTAAGAGTATCTCTATGGCGTCCGTTAAGAACAATCCGGGCTCCGACCTTCCCAAGGCCTAAAGCAACAGCATACCCAAGACCCCTTGCAGACCCTGTTATAAGAGCCGTTTTCCCCGTTAAATCGAAAAGGGAGAAATCTTTCATTTATACCCCATCTTTTTTCTGTATGCAGGTATCTCAATCATGGGTGGCCTCTCTTCCTCCAGTATGTTGTACTCTACCGTTTCAAAGACATTGTCATCTGTCTGGAACTGCCTCAGGGTATGGTTTAGAATCGGAAGCTCGCTTATAATACCTAAAGAGTTCATCCTTGAAAGCACTGTCTGGAGTATCCCAAATGCCATTTTCCCTAAATCTCTTGTCTGCTGATTCCTGTGTACCCTCTGGTCCAGGTCTGTCTGCGCTATTGCCTCCATACCAAGCATTTTATATACATCTATTAGATGAGAAGTCTCAACACCATACCCTATGGGAAAGGGGATTTTTTCCAATAGAGTTCTTCTCACAGCATACTCTCCGGAAAGCGGCTGTATAAGTGCGGATAGTTCCGGGAAAAAGAGAGAAAAGAGCGGCCTTACAAGAATCTCCGTAACTCTCCCCCCTCCAGAAGGACGTACCCCATGGGAAGTTGTAAGCGGACGCTCATAAAAGGCTTTAACGTACTGAATTTTCTGGTTGTATAAGAGAGGCCCCAGCAGTCCATAGACAAAACGTGGATGAATGTTCTTTATATCAGCATCTATATAGACAATTATATCGCCCTTAAGCTGATATATAGCTTTCCACAGGTTCTCGCCCTTGCCTTTCTTTTCTCCCATTTCGGGCAGAATCTCCTTTGCAAGGTAAACATCCGCACCGAAAGCTTCGGCAACATCCCTTGTATTGTCTGTGGACCCCGAATCTATAACCGCTATTTCATCAAGCAAAGGATATTTTGTCATAAGTTCGGATTTAAAAATAACTATTTCTTTTCCTATCGTCTTTTCTTCATTCAACGTGGGGATACACAGAGAAAGGTTAAGCCCCTGTTTCTCCTTTTCCTTTACAAGGTCGTTTATATTCTGAAAACGGGAATGATGGAATGTATTTTCTTTTAACCATTTATTTATCGTCAACACACTGCCCCCTGTCAATTGCCAGAAGTAATGCAACCAGCTGTGCAAGCCCGGTATAAATCGGTTCTATCTCAATAATCTCTTTCTCATCGTCGACTCTGTCACCCTTTGTTATACCAAGTGTTATAGCAGGTATTTTCTGGTCTATAAAGGCGGAAAGCTCCGAAGTACTCGGAGATATTCTCGGCTTAATGTTTAAATATTTCATAATGCTCCGGACATTCTTTGTAAGAGGATGAGAAAACTCGATACCTCCCGGTCTTCTCTTGGAATAAATAGTAAGAGATATATCGTCTCCATACCTGTATGAAACATCTGTAGTGATATCCTCTATCCGCTGATATATTTCATGGACCATATCATCCGACTCACTTCGGATTTCAAAACGCAGGAAAGACAACTTTGGAATTTTGGAAAACTTGCCTGTTCCTCCTTCTATAGAGTTAAATACAATCGTTGTTTTAGGTCTTTTCGGTATGGGTATTTCAAGAATTTGATTAATAACCTCGTTAATTGTCACTATGGAACCTACAGACCCGAACCTTGACCAGTCGTACTCCTCCGGAACGGTACACACTATTTCTCCCCTTATCATCCCGATAGACGAATAGCTTAAACGTCCCAGCTGGACCCCTTCCACGGAAACTCCCGCAATAATAGGAATATCCGTATTGGAAAGAAAAAATCTTAAACCCTCCAGATCGCCCCTTCCGAGACTTCTCGATGCACCTAAAAGGATAAGGTTGGAATCAAGGGTAATATTGAGTTGTTCCAAAATAAAAGGCAGAGTAAGGATAACCGCCACTCCCAGAGAGTTATCACCTACTCCCGGGCCTATTACAGAATTGGGCTGGATTGTTAATGTATGGTCTATCTTTTCCGAGTACAGGGTATCGGTATGCGCTACAATAAGTATATTCTCTTTCCCCTCTTTCCCGGGCAGAATTGCAACTGCATTACCCGCTTCATCCGTGGATGAATTCTGCAGCTCCGCTTCGGTAAAACGGTCCAGCATAAACTGGACACGTTTTGCCTCTTTAAATGTGGGAGCCGGAATTTCGCCCACCATAACGAGATTTGAAAGGAGTACTTCATTCACTGTTTTTAGCTTCTCTATATATTCCGGAAGTTTTTCTACAATCGACTCCAGATTCCATCCAGTTTTTTTCATATATCTATTTTACCCTAACTTACTGTTTTCCTCCAAGTATTTTTAACAACAGATTTTTTTTCTCTTCAACCGGAGCTTTGCCGATTCCTTGAACCTCGAGCCAGAGGATTTCATAGGCAAGAACGACCTGGATCTGGGGTTCCCTGAAGAGTTGGTAAAGGGGAGTCCAGAGAAAGGGATACCTGGGTTTTGGTCTTATGACCGCCAGGTTATGGAGACCGGCGAGCCGGTGATCAACGCTTACGAGCCAGCGACGATCGGCGGCGAGTTACGCATATTTCACACGGTCAAGGTGCCTCTCCGCGATGAGGAGGGCAACGTGTGGGGA